>Ga0209487_1000377_pt1 | contig 40874 bp, 37 predicted proteins | sample Poulit2012_FD_187524 | JGI IMG/M metagenome (GOLD analysis project Ga0209487, IMG submission 187524) | Agricultural soil microbial communities from Georgia to study Nitrogen management - Poultry litter 2012 (SPAdes) (version 2) | ecosystem: Environmental > Terrestrial > Soil > Agricultural land...
GAACCTTGCAAGTGGTTTTTGATATGGATATTGCGACCCATTTAGTTTTTAAAGGCGGCACCTCATTGAGCAAAGCCTGGAAGTTGATCCAGCGGTTTTCAGAAGATGTCGATCTCGCTATCGACAAAGAATTTTCTACTACTCAGCTTCCTTGAAGTCGCTCCAACTTCTCCCGCAATCTCAGGATGATATCGATCCCCGGACTGTTGACCCCAAGATCTCTGTACAGACGGATGATCCTTTCGATCTTGTCCAGTTCTTCTTGCCGGATATATTCATTTCCTTCCTCTTCTACGATTTCAAAAAATTCATATTCCACCCATTCCGTAATCTCTGTCCGTGAAATTCCGTGGTATTGAATGATTTTTTGCAGATGGATGAAGTTTTTCTGTTCCATGGGTTATTTCTGTTTTGCCAGTTCTTCAAATAATTGCTCTTGTTTGGGGGTAAGATTTCGGGGCAGTTCCACCTTGGTGTTCAACAGAAGATCCCCATATTGGCCAGTTTTTTTATAGACCGGCATCCCTTTCCCTCTGAGCCGGATTACTTCACCCGGTTGGGTGCCGGCAGGTATTTTGATTTTCAATTTTCCCTGAAGCGTATCGATCATCACTTCACCCCCCAGCACCGCCGTATAAAGATCAATGGGAAGATCCTGATGCAATTGGCTGCCCTCCCTTCTGAACGACGTGTTGTTGACGATGTGAAAAGTGATATAAAGATCGCCTTTCTGTCCTCCCTGAATGCCGGGACCGCCCTGTCCTCTTATTCGGATGGTCTGTCCATCTTCGATTCCTGCGGGAATCGTGATCCGGATCTTGTTACCGTTTACATTGAGAACCTGCTTATGTGATTCCAGAATATCGGTGAGTTTCAGTTCGACACGTGCGTTGAAATCTTGCCCTTTCATAGATCGGAATTGGCCGAAAGGATCACCGCTTTGCCTTCCACCCCCACCGAACATTTCATTGAAAAAGTCTGAAAAATCGGATGGGTCACCACTATAGGTGAATTGCTGCCACTGACCTCCCGGATCTCCAAATCCGCCTCCGCCCGGTTGCTGCCGCTGCTGCTGATATTGTGCTCCTGCCTGCTCGTATGCATCGGCATGTTCCCAGTGTTCTCCGTATTGATCATATTTTTTTCTTTTATCCGGATCACTAAGCACCGCATTGGCTTCATTGATTTGTTTGAATTTTTGTTCGGCCTCTGGATCTCCCGGATTTACATCGGGGTGGTATTTACGTGCTAATTTCCGATAGGCTTTTCTGATTTCTTTTTCATCTGCATTTTTTGAGATGCCCAAAATTTCATAATAATCGATAAATGCCATACTTTCCGATTGATTGAACAAGAACTGTAATATAAGTAATCAATGAGTGAGTAAAGCAATGGTTCAAAAGTCTGTTAAAACGATGGGTAAAATCGAAGGGAAGAAGTGTAAATTCTATATCCAGATTTGGAAGTTCGATCCAGCTGTCTTTAAATTTCATATATTTCCAAAATGAGTACTATTCTGATCATCGAAATCATTTATCTCCTCATCGTGGTGGGAGTTTGTCTGAGAGTCATTTACGATACTCAAAGCGTGAATAAAAGTATCAGTTATCTTCTGGTGGTCATATTTCTTCCGGTGATCGGTATTTTGATTTATTTCACCTTTGGGATTAATTATCGGAATCGGAAGATGTACAGCAAAAAGCTGATCGACAATGTGAAGCTGGAACAGCAATATCGCGAGCAAATCGTGAAGGAATCCCGGGAGATCATCCAATCCACCGAAACACGAATGGCAGATCATAAAGCTCTTGCTAAACTGTTGTTGCACGAGGATTATAGTCCATTGACACGACACAACAAAGCTGAAATCCTGATCAACGGAGAGGAGAAATTTCCCAGAGTGAAGGAAGAGCTGCGCAAGGCTCGCCACCATATTCATTTGGAGTATTATATATATGAACCGGATACGATCGGTCAGGAGATCGCTGATATATTGATGGAAAAAGCGCGTGAAGGGGTAGAAGTTCGTCTGATCTATGATGATTTTGGAAGCCGAAATATCCGACGGAATCTTGTACCACAATTAAGGAAAGCAGGAGTTGAAGTACATCCCTTTTATAAAATAAAAATCGTAGCGCTTGCCAATAAAATTAATTACCGGAACCATCGAAAGATTATCGTGATCGATGGCCAAAAAGCTTTTGTGGGGGGGATCAACATCAGTAATCATTATATCAATGACTCTGCTTATCCCACGCCTATTTATTGGAGAGATATCCATCTTTATATGAGCGGCCCGGTGGTTCGGTCACTTCAGTTTTTGTTTATGGGAGACTGGAATTTTTGCGCCCGGGATAATCTCCAGCCTTCGAGAGAATATTTCCCGAGAGCAAAAGCTCAACCGGATGGGGATGATCTATTTATGCAAATAGCGGCAAGTGGGCCTGATTCTGATTCTCCTGTGATATTATACTCGATCCTTCAGGCGATCATGCTTGCTAAGCAAGAGATTCTGATCACGACACCATATTTCGTCCCCGGTGAAAGTCTCAAAGATTTGGTGATCGTGGCGGCGAAGGGAGGAATCACGGTTCGGTTGATGGTTCCGGAGGATAGTGATTCCAGGTTTGTCAATCTGGCGTCGCAGTCCTATTATATGGAATTATTGAGAGCAGGAGTGAAAATTTATCGGTATAAAAAAGGATTGGTTCATTCCAAAACAATGGTGATCGATCAGGAGATCGTGATTATCGGAACGGCCAATATGGATATCCGGAGTTTTGATCTGAACTTTGAAGTCAATGCCGTCATCTATAATGAAGAGAAAGCTGCTGAAATGCGGCAGATTTTCTTTGAGGATGTCCGGGATTCCCAGCTGATACGGATTGAAGAGTGGCAAAAACGATCTCGATGGATATTTTTTGCGGAAAAGATCGCCCGTTTAATGTCCCCTTTATTATAGAAAAATCGATCAGAAAGACTACAATTTATCCGTAATTGAATGGTCGATATTCTTTGAATGAGAAAGGCAGAAATCTCTGATGACTAAAAGCATCAATAATAAATGGTTTAAGATTAAAATTGCACCCGGGGAAGATGAAAACAAATGACCAGTTTGGTAGTTTAATGTATATTGTAAACTCATAATTTAAATTAAATATGAAGACCAACATTGGAATCAGTAAGGATCATCTCCAGGAGGTGAGTGAAAAACTAAATGTATTATTGGCAGATGAAACCCTTTTGTATATCAAGACCCGTGGGTATCATTGGAATGTCGAAGGAATAGAATTTGCGATATTGCATGAGTTTTATGAAGAACAATACACAGCACTCGAAAAAATCATCGATGCTGTTGCAGAACGAGTCAGGAAAATAGGACATTATAGCGTGGCCAGTATGGAAGAGTATGTAAAGATGTCCAATCTGGTGGAGCAGGAAATGACATCTGATCCTAAGAAACAACTGACTAATCTTTTGGAAGATCATGAAACTATTTCACGTGAATTAAGAGAAATGATCCCAGCTGTGGAGGATGAATATGATGATGTAGGGACGGCTGATTTTCTTACCGGATTGTTGCAGGATCATGAAGAAATGGCCTGGATGATTCGTGCTCATCTCAAATAAGCCTCCTTTTGAAGGAAGAGTTGGTTCACTGGGTTACATGATTTCGACATCAAGGTAGTAGGTGATCTTCTCGGCGGTTCTTGGTCATCAAAAATGATTAATTTTTAAAAAAATCGGGGAAATAGAAATCAAATTCTATTTCCCCTTCTCAAGTGGATAAGATTACCAGGATTATCTCACCACTTTCTGTTTTTCATCAATTGACGTATCAGGGATTTAACCGGTAATCCAGTGCCGGTAAACGATCTCCCAGTAAAGGCACATATTCAAAGTCTGCACCCCGTCTCTCCTCAAATTCATCAATAGCTGCCTGTGTGAGTTCCGGATTGGTGAAAAGCTCGATCGCAGTCAGCGTAAATACCTTTGCAGTATTGAGTAGTGCTTTTGTACCGATGGTGGTGCCGCCGGCAGCTACATTTTGCCAGCTATGTCCCGGACTGCCAGGCACGAAAGTGGCAGTATTGAAACTGACCGTCGGGACGACCCAGCTCACATCTCCCACATCGCTCGAACCACCGCCGGTAGAGGGTTTTTCTTCTGCCAGGGGTTTGATTTCTACAGCATCACTCAGGATGTCTGGATCACGGTTGAGTTGTTGAACCATTTTTTGTGCAAAGGCTTTTTCCCGGTCATTATAGATAACTCCTCCGACCCGTTCCAGGTTTTGTTGTACCACTTCTGCCAGTGTCTTATTGTATAGTCGTTCATAAAAACCGGAAATTATCTCACTTTCTACCGTTGTCTGTGTTCCCAGCGCAGCTCCTTCTGCTGCCTGATCGACCCACTCTTTAAGATCTTTCAGGATTTCACGGTCGGGACTTCTTATATAATAGGATACTTTCGCAAAATGAGGAACAATGTTGGGAGCGTCTCCACCATCGGTGATTACATAATGGATGCGGGAAGAGATCGGGACATGTTCACGCAGCATATTGACCATATAATTGAATGCTTCTACTCCGTCGAGCGCCGAACGTCCTTTGTCCGGATTGCCGGCAGCATGAGCAGCGATTCCATGAAATGTATAGTCGACCATTTGTATAGCAGTCCCGGTACCTACATTGACCGCATTGCGAGCTCCCGGGTGCCAGTCAAGTACGATATCAACATCGTCGAATAATCCTTCCCGTACCATATAAACTTTTCCCCCACCTCCCTCTTCAGCAGGGGTACCAAAAACCTTGATGGTTCCGGAATGATTGTTTTCTTCCAGCCATTTTTTGATCGCTACGGCACCTGCAGACGCCGCCACACCAAAAGTATTGTGCCCGCATCCGTGACCATTTCCTCCATCTACCAGAGGTTTTCGGTAGGGAACCGTGTCCTGAGACAAACCCGGGAGGGCATCAAATTCGGCAAGCAGACCGATCACCGGCTCGCCTGATCCATAGGTGGCTACAAATGCAGTAGGCATACCGGCAAGTCCAGCTTCTATGTCAAAGCCGTTTTCCTGAAGGTGCTCCTGTAGAAGCCCCGAGCTGTATTCTTCCAAAAATCCCAGCTCGGGTTGAGACCAGATGCTTTTTTGTAACTGATTGTAGGTGCTAAATGATTGATTCAGATATTCGATCGCTGGCTGATCCAGGGGATCTTTTTGGCCCTGAGCATGTGAAAGAATAAAAAAACAAAAAAGAAATAATAATGAGTTTTTCATATTGTGTGATTTGATAGTGTGTAAAATTGATTTACGTGATTGAAAAAATAGTTAGTTGAGTATCTCATTTAATGCATGTTCCAGGTCTTCTCCTCTCAGGTTTTGAGCGACGATGATACCTTCCGGATCTATCAGAAAATTGGATGGAATGACCCGTACTCCGTACAATTCAGCTACCTTACTATCCCACATTGCCAGATCGGAGATATGGGGCCAGCTCAACTGATCATTTTCTATCGCGCGGATCCATCTATCCTCATCCTTATCGAGAGATACGCCAAATACTTGAAGACCTTTGTCTTTATATTTTTGATATGTATCGACCACGCTTGGATTGTTGCGCCGGCAGGGCCCGCACCATGATGCCCAAAAATTGAGAAAAAGATAGCCGTCGCCCACATGATCCGAGAAAATGATCTCCTCTCCATCCGGTCCTCGTCCTGTGAAATCAGGAGCTTTCCTGCCGACGGTAACTTCCTCAAGGGTCGGAATCAGCTTTTCCAGTGTTTTTACATATTGAGTCTGATGTAATTTTTCATCCAGCAGCGCGATATGGTTTTCCAGCTCCTTCGGCGTCAGCCGGTAAGAATAGTATCTGTACAGCACATACGCAGATACAAGGGAAGCGGGATTTTCGCTGATGAAAGAATCGATGGCGATTTCCGGATTTTTTCTGTATTCCAAATACAGATCCTGTAGATCGGATCCCTCCACCCGGGTTTGACTATAATATCGTGCCGAATCGAGAGAAATACGAATCGGATTTTCGTCCAGAAATACCATGTAACTGTTTTTGTTTGTATCGAGAGTCAACCCATAGATTTCCGGAAGTTCCAGATCGTGCGAAAACGTGAATTGCCCCTCCTGGACCAGCGCCGAATCGATGACATAGAATCTTTTGTTGTTGAATTTTTGCAAATAAACGGTTCCTGATCGAATGCCTTCTACTGTTCCGGTTATGTGAAATTCAGAAACTGATTTTTGGCAGGAGGTCAACGTGATAAAGATGAAAATGAATAAGAATATATTTTTCATGATTATTGTAAGTTTGGATTGTTATTGATTTCATTCAAAGGAATTGGGAAAAGGAAGTATTTACTATTGGGTGTGAGTTCAGATCCATCCGGGAAACGGGTGATCCAGTGACCTCTGACTGTAACGGACCGACCATCTGCATCAATAAATTTTTCTGTAGTTTCCTGCCGGACAGGAGCCGTCTGCAATCTCAGGATGTCATATAATCTAAATCCTTCCCCCCACAACTCCCGGCGGCGCTCCAGGAGGATTTCTTCCAGTGCAGAAGATTTATCAAAATCCGAATCCTGAAGAGGTGCCAGATTGCGGTGCTGACGAAGTTCATTGAGCGTATGAATAGCATCAGAAATCCTTCCTTGTCGTGCTTCACTTTCAGCCTGAATAAGAAGTGTTTCGGAGGCACGCATTAAAATGATGTGCCCGTCGCGGTTGGGGTGTTTATTCCGGAATTTTTTGTTCCGGTAGTGCGCATAGAGTGCTTCTGCCGGATGATCTGCGATTTCAAATAATGATTTTCGAATGTCACCCTCTTCAAAAAGCTGGATGAAATGCGGATCGGGCATGATACTGTTGTATCCGTAATAAAGCGGAACACCTTGGGCATCTGTGGTATAAGGAGTCGTCTCAAGATAAGCAAGAAAGGAAGCCCCTTCCTTATTTTGCGTCGGTGTCTGAGGGTGTCCCCATATCCATTCTTCATTGGATACATCGTTGAAGCCGCGAGTATATTCTTCTGCGGTCATAATCGGGTACCCTTGTCGTGCCTTCTCCGCATATTCTGCCGCTTGATCCCATTCTTCCAGCGTGAGATAAGTCCGTGCCAGGAGGCCATACACCACGTTCAGGTCCAATCTGTTTTTGACCGGTCGATCATATCCGGGTAGCAAATTTTCAGCAGTCTTGAGATCTTTCAGTACCAGATCATAGACCTCCTGCACCGTAGCAAGGGGGAGGGGGTAGGTGTCTGGCGTAGTAGGTTCGGTATATATTGGGATGGCCTTTGCATCCGGGTTTTTGGTGTACGTAAACTGGTATTGACGAACCAGATTCAGATAATTGAATGCCCGCAATGCGTGGGCCTGGCCTTTGAGATGTTTGAGTTTTTGACTGCTTTGGTCGTCCAGATGAATGTTGGCGATGATGTTGTTCGCATGATCGATAGAAGTATACTGGATCGTCCAGAAAAACAAAGCTCGCCGGGTTGTATTATCATAAGGATCGCGGTAGGGATAAGAATCCCGGTAACCATATCGCCCGTCCCGGGCAAATGCATCCTCACCCATCACTTCATGTGTGAGAAAAATCGTGGGTAATCCTGGATTGTCCTGAGAAGTGCTATTTTCGAAAAGATAGCGCAACGCTCCGTTGATGAAAGCATCGATATTTTCTTCCGAAGAGAATACTTCTTCAGTGGTTATCTGAGTAGCCGGGTAAGTTTCAAAGAAATCATCATCACAGGCGGTGATCAAAAAGAAAATTGCAATAAAATATATGTTTAAATTTTTCATGATTGTTCGGATTTAAAATGAAAGATTGATTCCCAGTGAGTAGGACTTTTGTGCCGGATATCGATAGTCGGTACTGCCGGAGATGGTCTGTTCAGGATCAAGTCCCTGATGACCATAAAAAGTGAAAAGATTATCACCTGAGAAATAGATTTTCAATATCCCCAGATTCCAGTTTTGTAAAAGCGTATGCGGAATTGAATATCCGAAAACCAGATTTTTCAGTCGCGCATGGGTTGCATCGTATAAAAAACGGGTGGATGGAATGGTGTTCCACGAATCGGAAACATAGGACAACCGTGGAAAATCTGTTTCCTGGTTCTCAGGTGTCCATCGTTGAAGCGCTTCTCGCGACCAATTGCGTCCAGGCGCATATCCCAAATGCATGATCATCGGCTGATCTCCGTCAAATATTTTTCCTCCGATCTGGTAAGAGAGGAGAAAAGAAAGATCAAAACCCTTGTAGCTGAATTGGTTGGTGATCCCGCCATACAAATCGGGCAGGGCACTTCCCTGAAAATAAAGGGTCGCCTCCGTTTGATCTTCCGTGACCGTACGTCCTGTCGTACGTCCATCTTCATCGATTACATCTTTGTACCAGGTCGCTTTTCCGTTTTCAGGGTTGACTCCTGCCCATTCCTTGATATAAAAATCATAGACTGATCCTCCTTCGACCATTTTTTTAGTATTTCCAAATTGGCCGATCGATCCCGTGAGAATTTCTTTTTGGGGAAGACGGGTGATCTTATTCGTATAGTGCCCAAAGTTGACCGTAACATCCCAGTTGAAATCTGATTTTCGAATGGGATTTATTATTAATTGGCCATCAATTCCCGTGTTGCTGAGAGAGCCCACATTGGCATTGATTCCGCTGTATCCGGTAGAAGGCGATAGGGGACGTTCAAACAAAAGGTCCTTTGATTGCCGGTTATATACATCAATTTGTGCGATCAACCGGTTGTCAAATAATGCAATATCCAGTCCCAGGTTGAGATTGAGGTTTGTTTCCCACTTCAGTTCCGGAGTGGGCAATTCTGAAGGTAGGAGTCCCAGCATATCCAAACTGCTGTATATTTCATAAAATCCTCCGTAAGCATAATTTCCGACGTTGTCATTTCCCTGAGCACCGTAACTGACCCGGAGATTGAGATTATTGATGTCTTGAATGTTGCGGAAAAAATCCTCTTTTTTCAGATTCCAGGAGGCACCTACTGACCAAAAATCCCCCCAGCGGCTTTCCTTGCTGAAGCGGGAGGACCCATCCCGCCGATAACTTATGGAAAAATGGTATCGGTCCAGAAGGTCATAATCGATTTTACTTAAAAAACTGGCGAGGCGGTAATCCTCGGCGGTGCCGTGAAATACTCCGCTGATAGAACCTGCGGAAGGTTGAGTTTTATTTAAAATCTCAAATCCTGTACGACTACCGGAAATAGATGAAAACTGGTTGACATATACTTCGGGGCCTGCCAGAATGTTGAACGAATGATGTTCTCCTGCCCGGAGGGAATAATCGAGGAAGCTATTGACTGTATAACTTAATCTGCGGTCAGCACCTTTATTTGCTTCTCCGGCTCCTTCAGAGATCACTCCGGTACTATAATAAGTATGTGAGTAGGAGTGGGAATTTCCGTTTCGGTAGTCGATGCTGGCGGAAGATCGTACCGAAAGGGAAGGCAGAATATTGATGTTTACATTGGTTCCGATCAGGGCTGTCTCTGTGCGCTGATCAGTCAGGGCGTGCTCTGCATTTCCCAGGATATTGACTCCGCTGGCTGCTGTGGTAGGGCGCCATATTCCGTAGTCCCATTTTTTATTGCCCTGATCATCCAGCACAAAACTTCCGTCCGGATTTCTTTCACGAACCGGATATATGTTTGAAATCAGTCGCTGAAAATTGGCAAAGTTGCCGGTGTGGCTATCTCTTTGTCTCGGTGCGTTTTGCAAACTGGATGACAGAGAGGCATGAGCACCCAGATCGATCCAGTCATTGATTTTGGAATGTAGATTGGTCCGGAAATTATACCGTTCATATCCGGATCCGCGAATCCACCCTTCTTCATTCAGATATCCGCCGGACACATAATATCGGGTATGGTCGCTTCCTCCGCGGACGCTCAGATCATACTGTTGCCGTACTCCTTTTCGTGAGATGGCTTTGCCCCAGTCATCATTCCACAAGGGGCGGGCACCTTCAGCTATCTTTCCATCGGGACCAACCGGTACGGGGAAATCCTCTCCGTAGATATTTACTTTCAATGCTCCGTCCACCAGATAATCACTTGCATACTGAGCGGCTTCGGAGGGAGTTTTTCCCTGATCGAGCTGGGTGTTTCGGATGGCCTCCCACTGCAATTCATAATATTCATCATTTGAAAGGTATTCGTAGTCCTTCACTGCCCGACCGGTCAATCCATAACTGCTCGAAAACCGAACAGTAGGCCGGGTATCCAGCTCGCCTGACTTGGTGGTGATGACAATAACTCCGTTGGCACCTCTGGATCCATATAATGCACTCGCTGTAGCATCTTTAAGTATGGATATAGACTCGATATCTTTCCCGTTTATCTGGTTGGGATCTGCTCCGGGAATTCCATCCACTACATAGAGTGGGGCAGTAGAGGCATTCACTGAACCAACCCCCCGGACAAAAAGGGAAGCATCGCTGCCCGGTTGACCGGCTGAGGCAACCGACTGAAGACCCGGGACGCTGCCCTGAAGAGCTTTTCCAACGGATGTGATTTCCATTTTGTCCAGCTGTTGACTTCCCACTACCGCAACCGAACCGCTATAACTGGATTTTCGCGCAGTGCTGTATCCGACGACGACCACTTCATCCAGCATATTTACCTCTTCCTTCAAAACGGTATGGATTACCTGATCAGTCTTACGGACTTCTATCTCTTGGGTTTGATATCCCAGAAAACTGATCGACAAAGTTACCGGGAGAGGGGCTTCTGTCGTTATAATAAATTTTCCATCAAGGTCCGTAGTGGTTCCTTTTCCCGTTGATTGAATAGCTGCGGTAGCCCAGGCGATCGGTTCCCCGTCCGTGTCGACCACGATTCCTTCTATGGTGGTTTGACTGAAGGAGTAAGATGTAACGAACAGGGAAAACAGGAGAGAAATTAAATGTTTTGGAACGAGGTCTCCTGTAAATTCCTCAAAAAAAGATATATTAGTCATGTCTAATTTTTTTAGATCAGATTATGCGCTTCCGGATCCGACTGCAATTGGTTTAAGGAAGCGCTAATCTTTTGTGTGTATAAGATTGATTTTGATTTCTGTTTTTCAGAACCTATTTCTCAGTTATCTACGTGATCATCTGTCCGACATCGTGTGGAATAGTTAAGAAACAAGATTTCCTTTTTCATTTTATTTAAAATTTGTTTTTCTGACATAAAAAAAGCTCCACCGAAATCGTATCGGCGGAGCTTTAGGTTTTTGGATGATATCTGAATATTATCTTCTCCTGGCCAATACGAGGGTATTTACTGAATCCATACAGCAACCCATACAGCAACAGATGATACCGTAACAACAGGTGTTATGCTTGATGTTTTTCATCATGGTAGCGTCGTTAGGACAGTGAAGATACTCTTGGTTCATGATTCGTGTAATTACTTTATTTTAAACAAAAAAAATCTCCTGATTCATTTGTGTATCAGGAGATTTTTAAAAAATGTATTATAATTTTACTATCAGCTCCGATACACCATAGTTATACCATCCATACACATACAACACCGGCATGTAGCTGTTGTAGCATTGGAACGGTAAATAATATCTTGCTGACGTATTTTCATTTAAATTAAATGTTCGTTTATGTCGGATCAAACATAAATGCTTTTATTTTTATGACCAAGTTTTTTAACGAAATTTTCGTCCTTTTTTTTTATTTGATCACATAAGTGGCTCATTTTCAATCGTGAAGAGATTTTGCAGGATTGTTTGATTGATTTTGATGGAAAGAAACGGAAGGAAAAATCAGCAAGAATGTTGAAAATGAAATTTCAGTCTCCACACGGAATGAATTCCTTTTCTGTACCCTATGCTTTATTTTATCATGTTGAATTGTGTATTACACGCTCTTCATCCGAGTGTTCTGATGTGAGTGTCTTGCTATTTGGAAGTTGTAATGTTTACTATTTTCATGTGAGGTAGCTTCTGTGTTTCGGTGACCCTATTACATTCGGTGATTCTGTTACACTATACTTTCGTGCTCCTGTTGTCTTGAGATCGTGTTTTGCTGCTTATTTGCTTTGTTCTTATTTACAGGCTTCTTGACGGTCTGCAATAACTTACACCTTTATTATAAATTGGCTTTTGCAACTGGGGTTCCAATCGTCTCTTGTAGTATTCATGGTTCGAATTAAAACAAAATATCGGTGGTAGTTGATTTTGAATGAAAAACGATGTCGTTATATATGGTTGATTATCAGTTGTAAAAAGGTTTGTAAACGTTTATATACGGATACAAACGTAAGTACCCGTATAAACTTCGATCTTCTCTTTGATCTGGCCCTAACTTGCCACTATTGTTGAATAAATAAAATTTTTAAGCCATGAGAAATGTAAGAAATCAAGTACAGATTGTAGGAAATTTAGGCAGAGATGTGGAATTGCGATCTACAGTGAATGACAGAAAATGGACTTCCTTGAGCATAGCTGTCAACAGTTATTACTTAAACTCGCGCGGGGAGAGGGTGGAAACTACAGATTGGATCCGGGTAGTTGCCTGGGGACCGCTCGCAGAAAACATGAGTAAGATTCTTCAAAAAGGAGATCAAGTGATGATTCAGGGACGATTGTCAACCCGGAGTTATGAAGATAAGAACAAGCAAACTCAATACATCACGGAAGTGGTTGCAGAGCAGTTTTTGTTCATATCATCTCCTTCGGCGGCAGTTGCCTCTGCATGAAGATGATGTAGACAAAGAGCGTTTTGTTTTCTGACCTTTATCCTTGCGGAATGTACTCATTCGGGGCATAGAAAAAAGAATGGATGTGCCAGAATATCAATCAACCTGCGGATAGAGTAAAGCCGGTACGTTTACGAAACCTGTCGAAATAGGGCTGGTAACTCTTTCATGAAATGTAGTAAATACCCTGATGTCATCCTAAGTGGTGACATCAGGGTATTCAACTTTTCCTTAGGGATAATGTAAAGCTTCATTCGGGAAGAGTCGTCGCAAAATATGAACCACAATTAACTCCAGGATTTTCGCAGAGCCGGGAAGATCTGGAGAGCGTTGGAGCCAAGTATCTGCTAAGTACGACAATTTTAGATGAATGCTATATATTTTAGAATACTATTTACTCTATAATACATAATACAGAGTGAGTGATTGTCGAGATGACGTGAACGGATCTCCTACAACAGCAGAGCCTTGTTTTGATAAAATCACAGTAATAGGGAGCTGTTGGATCCATGTTAAATATACAGATGATAAAATAAAAGAAAACGAAATGGTGCCCGGAACAGGAGTTGAACCTGCACATCCTAAAACGGATACAAGGCCCTCAACCTTGCGCGTCTACCAATTCCGCCACCCGGGCATGAGTGGTTGTAGTACCTCCGATTTTTATAAGGTGGGGCAAAGTTAATAAATTATCTTATGGAATGTGTGTATCCGGCTGAATTTTATTTTATAAAATCAGATGACGGAAATAGAACGATCGTTAAATGAGTAGATCCATGGAATCAGTTTCAGCTGATGAATCGCCCGCTTTTTCATAAATCATCCAATAATCAATAGGATTGTCTGATAAATTATACATATGTGATAATCTTTTAATATATTAGCGCTTGAAATGCAATGTTGCCTTTTGTGGAGAATCTATATTCCCACTTAGGAACGTATGAAACAAAGGCGATTTACACGTCGTTTTGGATGGCGGAGCTGTGAAACAAACCAGGAAAATGGCAAGAAAAAAGAAAAGAACGAAAAGAAGTCGGAATAGACGAAAACCGGATCGTCGGTTGGGTGCTTTATTGGCTTTGTTTATTTCGATGGTGTCGATTTTTTTGTTGATTGCCTTGACCAGTTATTTCTACACCTGGAAAGAGGATCAGGATCAGGTGATGGAGTTTTCATGGAGCTTGTTGTTTGCAAAAGAAATTTCGGTAGATAATTGGCTGGGAAGATTTGGAGCGGTTGTCTCCCATCATCTCTTTTATAGAGGAATCGGAGTTAGTTCATTCTTACTTCCTTTTTATGGGATGGGATTGGCTATGATTATATTTTTCAAAAGACACTGGCTGCAGGCCATTCGATTGACCACTTATCTGAGCATCTCTTTCCTGATCTTTCCGTTGACTTTTGAATTTTTGTTTCATTCTTCCGCCTTTCCCTGGGGAGGGGTGATGGGATCTGCTCTTTACAATTTTCTGATATCATTTATTGGTTTTGTGGGTACCGCGATACTAATTCTCTTTGGATATCTGGCGTTGATATACTGGCACAATGCCTACTTGCCTCAGATCAGAAAAACATTTCAGTTTCAGTGGGACTCAATTCGAAAACGACAGCAAAAGCTGGTGGATACTTTTCTTTCCGGTGAGGTGTTTCAGACGGCAGATGATATAAAAGAAGAAGAGGATGTAAATGGAGAAGAAGAGGTTGTTGTGAAACCTGAAAGCATATCCTCCGGGCAGGAGACAAAAAATTTGCAGGCAGGCATTGAATTTGAAACGGCACTTGATCCGGATCAAAGAAAACAAAATCAGCATGAAAAATCTGAGACCCCCGGGGAAGAGAGGACAAGTCTTGAGCTGGAAATGGATGAAAGAAGCTACAATCCTATCCCTCCAGCTGTGACGATCCAGCCCTCTCAGGAGCGGGATGGAATGGTGGATGAAGACCGGCGACTGGTGGTGGAAAGGGAAGATAAAACAACCCTTTTGGAACCTTATGATCCTACCCGAGAACTCTCACAATATCGTACGCCGGTTCTGGATCTTCTGGACAATTATATGATGGATCAGGTCCATATCAACCGGCTGGAGCTGGAGACCAATAAGGATCAAATAATAACCACTCTGCAAAACTACAAGATCGAGATTACCAAAATCAGAGCGACTGTCGGTCCTACTGTGACACTTTATGAAATTGTACCGGCTCCGGGTGTCCGTATATCAAAAATCAAAAACCTGGAGGATGATATTGCTTTGTCACTTGCAGCTTTGGGGATAAGGATTATCGCACCGATACCGGGGAAAGGAACGATCGGAATCGAAGTCCCCAATAAGAAAAAACAGATCGTAAGTCTTAAGGAGGTGATGGCATCTGAAAAATTTTTGGATGCGAAGATGGAACTTCCGGTTGCACTGGGTAAGACGATCAGCAATGAGGTTTTTATCGCAGATCTTGCTAAAATGCCCCACTTATTGATTGCCGGGGCAACCGGTCAGGGAAAATCTGTTGGGATCAATACGATCATCATGTCTTTATTATACCGGAAGCATCCCAGTCAGGTGAAACTGGTGTTAATTGATCCCAAAAAAGTAGAATTGTTCCCTTATTCCAAACTGGATAAGCATTTTCTCGCTTATTTGCCCGGCCAGGAAGAACCAATCATCACGGACACCAAAAAGGTGGTTCATACATTGAATAGTCTGTGCATTGAAATGGATGAGCGATATAATCTCTTGAAAAAAGCGCATGCACGAAATATAAAGGAGTACAATAAAAAATTTACTGCACGGAAATTGAATCCATTGAACGGGCATAAATACCTTCCATTTATTGTTTTGGTGATCGATGAATTTGCAGATCTGATCATGACTGCGGGTAAAGAAGTCGAGATGCCGATTGCACGGTTGGCTCAGCTGGCACGTGCGGTGGGGATCCATTTGATCATTGCGACCCAAAGACCATCTGTCAATATCATTACCGGAGTGATTAAGGCAAATTTCCCGGCAAGAGTAGCTTTTAAGGTGACTTCTAAGGTGGATTCGCGAACGATCCTGGATGCGGGAGGTGCGGATCAGTTGATCGGAAGAGGAGATATGCTTTTATCGGTCGGCAGTGATATGGTCCGGCTTCAGTGTGCTTTTGTAGACACGCCGGAGGTGGAGCGTGTGATTGATTTTATATCTGAACAGACGGGCTTCAGCGAACCTTTTTTCCTTCCTGAATATGTGGATCCAAATGATGATGACAGCGATCCATTGGGCCAGATCAAAGTGTCAGATCTGGATGAACATTTTGTAGATGCAGGGCGACTGGTGGTCATGGAGCAGAGCGGCAGCACTTCTATGTTGCAGCGAAAACTGCGCCTGGGGTATAACCGGGCCGGTCGGATCATGGATCAGCTGGAGGCATTTGGTATTGTGGGACCAAGTGAAGGAAGCAAGGCACGGGAAGTTTATTTTGCTACCGAATCCGAATTGATGGAGCATCTGGAGATGGTGATGAAACAAAATTAAAATTCTATTCCATCTGAAAAACGGAACCGGATGGATAAGTTGTAATTGTCTATAGTGCCACGCTTTGTTCTTTTGGCTGATCTCATTATTGTGCTTTGTCAGGTATTCAGAGCTGTCTTCAATTGAGTAAGGATAAATCTACGATAAGAATAACCGCAACTTTTATCATGTATCTTACCAGGGTGGTATAATGATTTTAACTTGCCTTATTCGATTTGATTGAAGTCACCAAGGGAAAGATCCCCTGATTCAAAGCCCATTCTAAACCATTTCATTCTTTGTTCGGAGGTCCCGTGTGTAAAAGCATCTGGCACGACATATCCCTGAGCCTCCATCTGGATACGGTCATCTCCGATGGCATTGGCGGCATTGAGCGCATCTCTCAAATCATCATTATCCAGCCTCAGATCTGTGTTTTTGGCATAATAACCCCATACTCCCGCTAAAAAATCGGCTTGCAATTCCAATTTGACCGAAAGTTTGTTGTACTCTTTTTCCGGAAGTCGGCCTCTCATCTGGTGTACCTGATCAGTGATTCCCATGAGGTGTTGGATGTGATGGCCCACTTCATGCCCGATCACGTAAGCGACAGCAAATTCACCGGGTGCACGAAAACGGGTTTTTAGTTCCTCACAAAAAGCCAAGTCGATGTATACTTTTTCATCGGCTGGACAGTAAAATGGACCTATTGCACTGGATGCATGTCCACAGCCACTGGAGGTTGCATTGTCAAAAAGAACCAGGCCGGGAGGACGGTACTGGCTGTTCTGTTCCTGGAAAATCCGTGTCCAGATATCTTCCGTACTGGCCAGTACGACGCTGACCATTTCTGCCAGATCATCGTCAGGACGCGGTCCACGTTGATCGGGTGCCTGAGTCTGAACCGTAGCAGGCTGGTCAAAAAGCATCAGCAGTCCGGATAAATCACGACCGGTAAAGACGGAGATCAAAAGTATGATTATTGCTACTATCCCGCCACCCGTCGCTGCCTGCCGTCCGGATACACCTCGCCGGTCTTCTACATTTTTACTTTTCTTCTGGCCTCGCCACTGCATATTTCCCAGTTGATTAAATGAGTAAAAAATTTGCCACGAAATAATATCCTTGACTGCTCGTTAATGAGAAGTTAAATGAGTTTTATTTTGATGCCTTGTCATTCATTACTTCGTCCTTTCTCTTGTATCTGTTACAGATATAATTATAAAACAAAAATACAGCCAAGAATCACAATATATAGAATATGAAAATAAATTTTGCGAATTTTCTATCAACTGTTTCTATCTGTTTTATGATACTGACATCTGGTTTGCTTCTTTCTGCTCAAAATCCGGAGTTGGAAAAGGTCGTACATGAGGTGATTGACAAATATCAAAAAGCACCTGCTCTTGATCTCGATTTCCAATTTGAGCTTACTTTTCCCGAGCAAGAGCCTGAATTGTTTAACGGGAGATTTTTTAGGATTGGGGATCAGTATCTGGTGGATCTTGATGAATATACATTGATCTCAGACGGGAAGGTTCAGTATACGATTCAGGAAAAAAACAAGGAGGTTCAGATTACGTCGTTGGACGATGAGTCGATGGAGCTAAGTTCTCCGTCCGGTATTCTGAAGTATTTGTCCGACAATGAATTCAAATATTTTGACAAATCAGAGCTGAAACAAGGAGGACAGCCTTTGCGGATCATTGAGATGATTCCGGAGGACAGGACCAGTGATTATTTCAAAATTCGCTTTAGTTTTGTGGAAGCAGAACAAAAATTAAAATATATTGAAATCTTTGCCCGTGATGGAACCAGAGTGCAGCTGACGGTTGAGAAGACTGATTTTGCAGCGAAGTTTTCACCTCAGTCTATCACATGGGATGAAGAAAAATATAAGAATTATTATATTGAAGATTTGAGGATTGATTGATTTGTATTTTATATATTCAGCCTCTTTTGATTTTATGAAGAGTAAAATAACCGGATGGGTTGGAAGTCGATATTGATCAGGCCATACGCGAAATATATTTCCCGTAAGATTGAAAAAATGGCCAAAAGCGCTGTTTCAGATCAGGAGCGGATCCGTCAGGAAATTGTAAGCAAAGCGGAGGATACCGTATTTGGACGTGATCATGGATTTGGATCGGTCAAGTCCCATGAAGATTTTGTTCATCAAATTCCGCTTCGGGATTACGAAGAAGGGAGGATTTATTTTGACCGCGTCGTGGAAGGTGAAGCCGATGTTTTGTGGCCAGGACGGCCCAAATATTTTGCCAAAACTGCAGGCACAACATCAGGTTCAAAATTTATACCGATCACACGAGAATCTTTGCCCAATCATTTCAATTCGGCCCGCAATGCCTTGTTTCATTATGGAATGCAAACTGGCAACCTTAATTTTGTCGATGGAAATATGATTTTTCTCTCTGGATCGCCGGCGCTGGAGGATACTCATGGTATTCCGACCGGTAGATTATCCGGAATCGTCAATCATGAAGTACCGGGATGGCTCAAAAAAAATCAGGTGCCTACCTGGGAGACCAATTGTATCCATGACTGGGAGAAGAAACTGGAAAAAATAGTAGCAGAAACGCGGGACATCGATCTTCGGCTGATCTCCGGAATTCCACCGTGGGTACAGATGTATTATGAACAGTTGATTGAGGTCACGGGTAAAGAAAAGGTAATAGATATTTTTCCTCAATATTCGGTGTTTGTATATGGTGGGGTCAACTTTGAACCTTATCGTTCTCAGCTCGAAACGCTGGTAGGAAAAAAAATCGATAGTGTAGAAACCTATCCTGCTTCTGAAGGATTTATTGCATTTCAGGACCGGTTTCCCCATGAAGGATTGTTGCTCAATACTGATTCAGGTATCTTTTTTGAATTTGTACCTCTTGAGGAGATCGGTAAATCAGATGCCCGGCGGTTGACGCTGCGGGATGTGGAAGTGGGACAAAATTATGCTCTTATCATCAATAGCAATGCGGGATTGTGGGGGTATAGTATCGGAGATACCGTCGAATTTGTATCCACGAATCCCTACAGGGTTGTCGTAAGCGGCAGAGTAAAACATTTTATTTCTGCTTTCGGAGAGCATGTGATCGGAAAGGAAGTCGAACAGGCTTTGCAAAAAGCGATGGAAAAATACCCGGCAGAGGTGGTGGAGTTTACTGTGGCACCTCAAGTGAATCCGGTGGAAGGATTGCCTTATCATGAATGGTTGATCGAATTTGGGAAAGAACCGGAACAGATGGAACAGTTTGCAGCAGAACTGGATAGACAGCTCGTCAAGCAAAATCCGTATTATGAAGATTTGATCGAAGGGCGGATCCTTCGGTCTTTGGTGATCCGGTCATTGCGTCCCAATGCATTCCGGCAACTGATGAAATCACGAGGTAAGCTGGGAGGTCAGAATAAAGTTCCCCGGCTGGCCAATGACCGGACTCATGCCGATGCTTTGATGGAGTTTGCCAAAGAATAGAATGATCAGAATATATGAAATGATTGACAGACTCATTATCATGTAATTATATAAAAAATATTATCTTTGCGCGTTATGGGAAAATTCTTTAAAAATTTGATTCCACCTTCTTTGTACCTGGGCCTGTTATTTTCGATTTTGGTGATAGGCTGCAAATCCGAATTTGAGCAGGTGAGAACCAGCGGGGATCCGGAAAGAATCTATGACAAGGCAATGGAGTTTTATGAAAAAGAGGATTATTCCAAAGCTATCTCACTTATGGAGATTATTTTGAGCTCTTACCGGGGTACGAGTCAGGGAGAGGATTTGTATTTCAAGTATGCTTATGCCAATTATTATCAGAAGCTTTATCTTTCTGCAGCAAACCTTTTTGAGACATACAGCACTACATTTCCCACATCAGATTTGCGTGAAGAAGCCGATTTTATGGCGGCATATTGTTATTATCTTTTGTCACCTACTTACCGGCTGGATCAGACTTATACAGAAAAATCTATTGATGCATTTCAGTTATTTGTGAATACCTTCCCCAATAGTGAGCGGGTGGAACAGAGCAATACACTGATCGATGATATGCGGCAGAAGATGGAGAAAAAAAGATTGGAAGAAGCAAAACTGTATATCAATCTGACTCAATATGAAGCTGCGGTGCAGGTTCTTGAAAATCTATTGAAAGACTTTCCTGAGACCAACCGAGCTGAAGAGGTACGTTTTCTTATTGTAAAATCTTCTTATGAATTGGCGATCAACAGTGTATATGAAAGGCAAAAAGAAAGATTTGAGAAAACTAATTCGCTGGCACAGGCGTTTGTTGAGAGGTATCCCGAAAGTAATCATACAGATAACGTTAAAAAGTATATAGCTAATAGTCATGACAGAATTAATGAATTTTAGAGAGATGAATGATATTCGGTCCCGTGTACAGGGATTTGAGCCGAGTATCGAGCCTCAGAATATTCACGAGCTGGTGGAAGCTACAGGGAATATTTACAAAGCATTGGCGATCATCTCCAAAAGAGCAGATCAGCTGACCAAAAGTATCAAATTTGAACTCAGGGAGAAGCTTGAAGAATTTGCCACCACTTCCGATACTATTGAGGAGGTTCAGGAAAATAAGGAGCAGATCGAAATTTCCAAGTATTATGAAAAACTGCCCAATCCGGCAATCATAGCCACGAAGGAGTTTCTCCAGGGAGAATTGAAGAGCCGTCCGCTGGGTGTACCCGAAGACGAACTCGAAGAGGAGGACGAATAAATTAAATGGAAAAAAGAGATCCTAAGCTGGATCTGATGATAGCAGCATGTGTAAAGATCAGATCTTTGCCTGGTTTATGAAAATAAAAATCCCCATCCGCTGATTATAATCGGGTGGGGATTCGTTTTTTCTATCTTTTCTGATGTATCTCATTCTCTTTCCACACCATTCCCGTCATATATTAAATAATCGGTGATCACATCAAAAACCGGGATCATTGCCTGAAAATCCTGTGCCACTTTTTGATGAAAATCATCGTCCAGGGCGGCTTTGGCAGGATAGGTGCGGATCAGGAGAAACTGTTTTTTTCGCAGGAGATCGATGTCCGGATGTTCCCGGTCAAAACCGCGGGGAGCGGTAATCAATTCATCTCCCTGGAGTGTACCAAAACGGTCGATGATATCCGGTTGTTTGAGTGCTTCACGTAATAAATCTGCGTCCCCCATGATTCCCTGACGAATGTAAAGAAGATCATCCCGGTTAGGCTTCCAAAATCCACCTGCCACCATAGCCTCCTGTGCAGAAATCTGAAAATAAAATCCACCTCTCCGGTATTTTCCATTTCTTGTAAGATGGGCGGCATAATGTGTTTTGTAAGGAGTTTTATCTTTTGTGAACCGCAGATCGCGGTAGAAACGATAAACTTTTGACCGCTCAATCTCATCATATTCATTCATCGCGATCCGAAGATTTCCGACAAATTCTTTGAATTGATCATAGGTCTTTTGATATATGTCTTTGTTTTCCTGAAACCATTCCCGGTTGTTATTTTGGGCGATATCTCTCAGGAATTCAATGGTTTGTAAGGTGATCATAATTTTTTAGTCATTTTTGTGTCTTTTGATTCATATGTCGGATGCCACGCCATCCTTGCAGTCCGCCCGTGTGGATAAATATTACCTTGGATCCGGGAGGGATAAGTCTGTATTTGAAATATTGATGCAGTGCATACATGGCTTTACCGTTGTACAGCGGATCGAGACGGATCTGGTGCCGGGATTGAAATTCATTTGAAAATGTGATCAATTTATCTGGTGTTTTTCCATATCCGCCCCAGTGCCATTGTTCTGCCGTCATCCAATTTGTGTATTTATCCAATTCCCACCGATACTTTAGATGATGATATAATTGAGAGGTCTTAAGGGCTGATATTCCTACAATCATTTCGGAATCTTTTCGAGCTTGAATCATCCCTGCCATAGTAGCTCCTGTTCCGACCGGTACAATATAATAATCCACATCGATTATTTCATAATATATTTCATTCATCATAGTATGTACACCCTGGAGAGCCAGCCGGTGGCTTCCTCCTTCTGGAAGGATCAGGTGATCCGGAAACAAACGGTTCCAGTGGCGAACCATGTCTGCATCCTCTTTTCGACGATATAATTCCGGTGGTAAAATCTGAATATCTGCCCCCCAGTTTTTGATGTCTTTCAGGGTGGGAGTGTCTGGATTTGGATCATAGGATCGGATCAAAACTATCAAGGGGATATTGTGGATATAGCAAAAATAGGCGAGGGCATGGAGATGATTGGAAAAGGCACCTCCAAAACTGAGGATGCCTTTTCCCATCTTTTGCTCGTGAAAATTCTGTAAAAATTCCAGTTTCCGGTATTTGTTTCCGGAGATGAGCGGATGAATCAGATCATCTCTTTTGATCCAAAGGTTGATATTCTGATCATTCCACAGGGGATCCCGGATCTGTTGGAGAGGACTGGGAGTTTTTACATTTTTGATTGTTGGATTTTTTCCAATAATGCTTTGCTTTTTCTGATTCCGGTAAATTCATCATCTTCCATTCCTTCATATTCGACCCCGACGTAGTCGTCATAACCTGCTTCCAGGACGATATCCATCATTTTATAATAATCGGTATGGATTTCATCTCCTTCCTCATTGAAGTCATTGGTTTTGGCAGAGACCGCTTTGGCATAAGGCATCATTTCGCGTACTCCCTTATAGCGGTCATATTCCTCTATGCACCCATCATCGCTCCATTCGATGCAGAAATTTCCAAAATCGGGAAGAGTTCCGCAATTGTCCATATTGATCTGGCGCATTACATCTGCCAGCCAGGCTCCGTTGGAGGAATAACCACCATGATTTTCCACTAAAATATTCATGTCATATGGTTTGGCGATTTCGGCCAGCCGACCCAGTCCATCGATGGCTGCCTGCTTGACATCTTCTATACTCCCCTCGCCGTATGCGTTGACCCTGATGGTTCTGCAACCAAGATATTTGGCTGCTTCGATCCATTTTATGTGGTTTTCGATAGCTTCTGCTCTTTCTTTGTCATCCAGGCTGGCCATATATCCTTCCCCATCGATCATGATCAGATTTTGGTATACTCCATAATCATCTGCCCGTTTGTTCAGTTCGTCCAGATAGGAAGTGTCTTTCGCCTTATCTTTGAAAAAAGTATTGACATATTCGATGGCATCGATTTCAAATTCCTCGCGGGTGACTCTTGCAAAGTCCAGATTGTCCATTTCTCCTGCAAAAAGTGTGCGGTGCAGAGACCATTCAGCCAATGAAATCTTGAAGGGCAAAGACTCGGATGTCTTTGCTGAGGAATGATCATCATTTTCTTTTTGACTTTTGGATTGTTGGTTACCGCCCCCACAAGCGCTGATCCCCACCAGCCCTATTCCGCCCAGCGCATAGGCGGATTGCCGGATGAATTTTCTTCTTTTCATTTTCTGTCGATTTGTTTTAATAAAAAGATAAATCTACTATAAATACTTTGAAGAATCATATGAAATCCTAATGGTGATCAAGCATCTACTTTTGCGTAAGTTGCATTTTTTTCGATGAACTTACGTCTCGGTGGTACATCTTCGCCCATGAGCATACTAAATATGCGATCGGCTTCAGCTGCGTCATTGATATGCACCTGTTGCAGTTTCCGGGTATCCGGATTCATTGTTGTCTCCCAGAGCTGATCTGCATTCATTTCCCCCAGACCCTTATATCTCTGAATTCTCACCGAATCAGGATTTCCACCTTCTGAATAGGATTGAACCAGTTGCTGTCGCTCCTCTTCATTCCAGGCATAACTGAATTGGCTTCCTTTTCGTACCATATAGAGCGGAGGAGCTGCGATATACAGGAATCCTTTTTCAATGATCGGTCTCATATAGCGGAAGAAGAAAGTCAGGATCAGGGTTACGATATGGCTTCCGTCAATATCGGCATCACACATGATGACGATTTTGTGATAGCGCAATTTGTCGATATTCAGTATCCTTTCTCCATCTTTTTCTTCGATTGAAACACCCAGAGCGATGAAAAGATTCTGAATTTCTTCATTCTCATATATCCGGTGTTCCAGTGCTTTTTCTACGTTTAGTATCTTCCCTCTCAATGGCAGAATCGCCTGGAAATGACGATCTCGTCCTTGCTTGGCCGTTCCTCCTGCTGAGTCTCCTTCCACCAGAAAGATCTCTGAATCTTCCGGTGATTTGGATGCACAGTCGGACAATTTACCGGGTAATCCCCCACCAGTCAATACGTTTTTACGTTGTACGATTTCACGTGCTTTTCTTGCGGCTTCTCGTGCGGTAGCGGCTAAAATTACTTTCTCCATGATTTTTTTTGCCATCATTGGATTTTCTTCCAGGAAAATCTTGAGAGCTTGCCCTACTACACGGGAGACGATACCAGTTACTTCTGAGTTCCCCAATTCTCCTTTGGTCTGTCCTTTGAATTGTGGTTCGGGTACTTTTACTGAAACCACTGCCGTAAGACCTTCGCGGAAATCTTCACTCGTGACGTTGACTTTGGCGCGGGTAAAGAATCCTTCATCTCTACCATAATTCCGGAATTCTCTTGTGACAGCCATTCTGAAACCATTTACGTGGGTTCCTCCTTCGCGCGTGTTGATATTGTTGACAAACGAATTGATGTTTTCAGAAAAACTGGTGTTGAATTGCAGGGCCACATCGACTTCTACATTGTCTTCTTTTCCTTCTACATTGATTGGTTTGTCGATCAGACTGACCTTACTTTCATCCAGATAATTGACGAATTCGATCAGTCCTCCTTCCGAATGGAAGGTATCTTGTTTGTACTCTCCGTTATCTTTTTCTCGTTTGTCCACGATGGTTAGCGTGAGACCTTTATTCAAGAAGGCAAGCTCCTGAAATCGGTGCGCAAGAATATCATAGCTAAATACGGTCTCTTCAAAGATCGTATGATCGGGCAGAAAGGTGATCTTGGTCCCTGTACGGTCCGACTCTCCCACGACTTCTACCTGTGTGACCGGTTGTCCTTTTTCAAATTTTTGTATGAAAATTTTTCCATCTCTGTGGACTTCGGCATTGAGATACGTGGACAGACCATTGACCACGGAAACTCCTACACCATGGAGCCCTCCCGATACTTTGTAAGTATCCTTATCAAATTTTCCACCCGCGTGCAGTACGGTCATCACCACTTCCAGTGCAGATTTTTGCAGTTTTTCATGCATGCCGGTCGGAATTCCGCGTCCGTCGTCCTGAACCATGATGGAATTGTCTTCATTGATCACCAGATCGATCCGGGATGCATGACCTGCCAGATGCTCATCGATCGAGTTGTCGACCACTTCCCATACCAGGTGATGTAGACCTTTTGTATCCGTTGAACCGATATACATTCCCGGTCTTTTTCGGACCGCTTCCATTCCCTCGAGTGCCTGAATATTGTCGGCACCATACGTGCTTGGGTGCATATTATTTTCTGCCATAAAGATTTTTGATTTAACCAACATACAAAGATACGATTTTATACGACAAGGAGCGAAGGAATGAGTGCGGGAATTGATGATTGATTTGTATATTATTTTGTATTTTCGCTGGATCGATTTGTGCCTCCGAAGAAATAAATGAATCGATTACAGGAGAAGCAATTATCAAATATGATGAAACAAACAGAAGGTCAGAAAAATCCTTTGAGTGGTGAGGTGGAAAAAGAGTGGAGGTTGGATGAAAAAGATCTTGGTGATTGGGCACACCAATTCGGAACTTCGCTGACCCCCGGAATGGTGATTTTATTGTATGGCGCGATGGGCAGCGGCAAAACCACGCTGGTTCGTCACCTGATGAAATCCATCGGTGCGGAGGAAGCAAGCAGCCCTACTTTTAGTATAGTGAATGAGTATGATTCTCCTTTGGGGACGATTTATCATTTTGATCTTTACCGGCTGGAGAAGGAAGAAGAACTGGAAGATATAGGATTTGAGGAGTATTTGGAATCGGGGAATATTTGCCTGATCGAGTGGCCTGAACTGGGAGAAATGTTTTATCCCTTCGATTCAAAAGCTTTGTACATCCGGGTCATGGAGGATGGCCGGCGAAAAGTTCAATTAATAAAAGGCATTGCATGATGGGGCTCTCGATTAAGACACAATGGAAAACCCAGCCTGAAAAGCTGGATGTACCGCAGCAAAAAAAAGAATGGATCATCGGTATACCTCGGCCGCCCAAAGAAGAATCACGCATTCCACTGGTTCCTTCGGCGATCAAAGTTCTTTCTTCATTGGGTTTTCGGTTTTTGGTGGAAAGCAAAGCGGGTGAAAAAGCAGGATACAGTGATCGGGATCTCGCCGAAAACGGTGCTGATATCTCTCACTCGCGTGAGGAAGTCTTTGGATCCGATGTGATTCTTCAGGCTTTCCCTCCTCAAAAAACGGATGTGGATTTCATGAAAAGCGGACAGCTGTTGATTTCACCACTGCATGTGGGTGCCTTGCAGCTGGAAGTAATCGAGCTTATGCAGAAAAAAAGAGTGGTAGGCCTGGCGATGGAATATATGAAGGATCGCAATGGAAGTTTTCCGATGGTCCGGATTTTGAGTGAATTAGCCGGTACCGGTGCCGTTCTTCAGGCGGCTCATTGGATGACGTCGCAGAGTGGGGGAGCCGGCATTCTCCTTGGCGGGATCTCGGGTGTTCCACCTGCCAAGGTGGTTATTCTGGGAGCCGGTATTGTGGCAGAATATGCCATTCGTGCGGTGTTGGGATTGGGAGCTCAGATTTGTGTGCTGGATAATAATATCTATAAGTTGATGCGGCTACAGAATATTTTGGGAAGTCGCTTGTCTACTTCGACGCTGGATCCCGTGACGCTTGAAAAAGAGCTGATCGATGCAGATCTGGCTATCGGTGCGATTCATTCATCCGATGGCAGGTCACCGATGGTGGTGTCCGAAGATATCGTGATGAAAATGAAACCCGGAGCGGTGATCGTCGATGTCAGTATCGATCAGGGAGGATGTTTTGAAACATCAGAACCTACCACGCTCGAAAATCCGGTATACATCATGCACGATGTCGTCCACTATGCTGTGCCCAATATTTCCTCCAATTATCCGAAGACCGCCTCCCGGGCCATCAGCAATATTTTAAGCCCGATTTTTAGCTATGCCGCGGACAGTCACAGCATCGATCATTTTATTTTTCAGTCGGCAGGGCTGGCTCATGGTGTATATGTCTACAAGGGATCGGTCACCAATCAATACCTCAGCTCAAAATTTGGATTGAAATATACAGCGCTCGAACTGCTGATGTCATCGGAGATGTGAAAATGCAAATCTGCGGGTTGAAAACCGAGGATTATCTAAAAACATGATTTGGAATAACTCTCTCAGGTCGATGATCATTTCGATAAAACCGTATACGTCGGATCTTCTATGACATTCACTTCGATGACCTTGTCTGCGTTTTTTATCAGGCGATGGCAATCGGGGCTTAGATGAGTCAGCCGAATCGTTTTTCCCGCTTCTTTATACCGGCGCGTCAGTTTGTTGAGCGCTTCGATCGCAGACATATCCACGACCCTGCTTTCTCTGAAATCAATGATCACTTCGTCAGGATCGTTTTGGATATCAAATTTTTCATTGAATATCGCTACAGATCCGAAAAATAGAGGACCATAAATATCATAATGCTTTACACCTTGATCATCGATATACCTCCGGGCACGGATCCGTTTGGCACTTTCCCATGCGAAAGAAAGGGCGGAAATAATGACGCCCACCAGTACCGCGATCGCCAGGTTGTTGGATGCTACGGTTATGACTGCTACCAGGATTCCGACGAAAATATCCATCCGGGGCATCCGGTTGATCACTCTCAAAAAGTTCCATTGAAAAGTACTCACCGCAGCCATCATCATGACTCCGACCAGAGCCGCCATGGGGATTTGTTCTATCACCGGACCACCGATCAGGATGATCAGCAGGATCACGATGGAGGCGATAAATGCGGAAAGCCGGGTACGTGATCCTGCCTCGAGATTTACAATTGTCTGAGCGACCATCGCACATCCTCCCATCCCTCCGAATATTCCGTTTACAAAATTGGCGATTCCCTGAGCCATACTTTCCCGGTTGGTAGATCCACGGGTTTGTGTCATCTCATCGACCATGGAAAGAGTAAGCAGTGATTCGATCAATCCCACGCTGGCCATCAAAAGAGCGTAGGGCAAAACGATCTGAAAGGTATCCAATGTCCAAGGCACCTGTGGCCAGGAAAACACCGGCCAGCCGCCACTCACAGCTGCGATGTCGCCCACCGTTCTGGTAGAAAGGCCTGTGGATTTTACCAGTGCGAATACCACTACAATGGCCGTCAGGGAAGCAGGGATTTTCTTGGTGAGGCGGGGCATCATCCGGACGACGGCGATCGTGATCAACGTCAATCCGATCATCCAAAACAAGGCTGGACCCTGCATCCAGGATGAACCATTCCCGTTTACTCTAAACTGAGCGACTTGAGCCATAAAGATGATGATCGCCAGTCCGTTGAGGAAACCATACATCACCGGTTGGGGGATCAGCCGCACGAATTTTCCCCAGCGGAACAGGCCCACCAAAAATTGAACCACTCCCGCCAGAAGTACGGCGGCAAATAAATACTGTACGCCGTGAGAAGCTGCCAGAGCCATGATAACTACCACTGTCGCCCCTGCTCCGCCCGATACCAGTCCCGGCCGGCCTCCCAAAACAGACGTCACCAAGCCCATCAAAAACGCTGCATACAATCCCACTTGTGGAGAAAGTCCCGCCAGGATGGCAAAAGATAATGATTCCGGAATCATCGTCATCGCGACCGTCATTCCGGCAAAAATCTCTTTCGGATAATCGATCTTTACATCAAAATCGATGAATTTCATAAAGTTTGGATTTCAGTTGTTTCTACGGCAGATCAAAAATTCGCTCAAAGGTACATGATCTGTCCCTTGATACACTCTTCCATCAGATATTTCATCAAAAAGTCGACTTCGACGGATGGATTAAAATAAGAATATGATTTATTGAAACATTCATCCTGCAGATATTCCCGCCGCCAGATATTCCACGATCATCGGATAAAACTGATGCTCCAGCACTTGTACCTTTTTCTGTACGTCTTCCGGAAGGTCATCCGGCAGCACCCGGCACCGGGCTTGAAACAGGATTTCACCCCGGTCATATTCCTTATTGACCAGATGGATCGTGATCCCGCTTTCTTTCTCTTTGTTTTTGCATACTGCACGATGGACATTCATTCCATACATCCCTTTACCCCCGTAGTCAGGCAGGAGAGCAGGATGAATATTCACGATATGGCGGGGATAATCTCGGATCAGAAACTCCGGGATCAAGCGCAGAAATCCAGCAAGAACTATCAGGTCAATTTTTGAATTCCTGAAAAAAGTCAAAACCCTTTCCGGATGGCTCCATTCTTTGTTGGGGATGATTTCCACCGGAATGCGGAGCCTTTCCGCTCTTTCGATGACGCCTGCGTTTTGATTGTTGGTGACGATCGCCGTGACCCGGATGCTGTCATGAGAATTCAGATATTCTACGATTTTTTCGGCATTGGATCCGGAACCGGAAGCCAGGATTGCAACTCGGGTCATCTATCGGGATAGTTTATCATATTTTTGTGAATTGGCCGCATCCATGCTTCGGATCAGGTTGAAGACTTCGATTTTTTCTGCGCGTGGACTCACTGCAAAAACCTCGTTGAGCTCCAGTGCCTTGGCGAGGAAAAAAACATTGACCGTCATAGAGTTGGATTCTGCATTCTCTACCTCCTTCAATTCGTGAAGAGACTGAAGCATAACTTCCCTTCCTTCCTGCGGATTGGAAGACATCATATCCAGTCCCAGCCGATGATAGTTATACCAGGCTTTTCTCGCGGTCCGGAAGGAGGGTTTAAATATTTCATCGATCATGCGGTAGCGATTTCGGCTGCTTGATTTTTGGGACCATCCTCCATCATCTTGTACCGAAGAAGGAACCCTTTGTGCGATTTCCCGCGCTTTGGTGAAGTAATTGTCTCCTCCGTATAAGGCAAATGAATCTCCATCCAATCCGAGGATGTAATACGCATAGAAGGCGAGGGTCGCGGAAAGATTGTCTGTAAAGGAGTTTTCGGTGTAGGTCAGCGGACGAGCCGGGTCATAGCTGAAAGAGATATTTTTGTCGCGGTGATTGAAGAGGGTTGTTTCATAATCACTTCCATACACCGGCCGACTGAATACAAGATCCATTTCACCGCTGAAGGAAGTGGCCGATTCCTCCTTTGTGATCGTGATGCTGATATTTCCTCTTATTTTTTCCACATCATCCAGATTCAGATTGGTCCAGGCCTGGTTGTTGAAAAATTCATTGAGCTGTCTTTCCAGCGCTTGAAAAACGGCCGGATCAGCAATCTGTACATTGGGATGGTTGACGTTGATGTTTACCTGAAATTCCTGAGCAGAAACTTTCCATCCTGTACCGACGATCAGGATGAGTAGTATGATCTGTAATTGTCTGCTGGAATGTAGAATAAATGATATCATTCTGTAATTATTTTTGAGACAAAATGGATGATGTCGCGTGCGACGCCATGTTTTGTTTGCAATTCTCTGGCTTCGATTGTTCCGTCATTCGCGATCAGAGTGACTTTGTTGGTATCTGTACCAAAGCCGGAATCTTTATCTCGGAGCGAATTTAATACAATCAGATCCAAATTCTTAGTAATTAACTTCCTTTGGGCATTTTTTATTTCATTTTGAGTTTCCATGGCAAATCCCACCAGGATCTGGTTCGCTTTTTTCATTTGTCCCAGTGTAGCTGCGATGTCGGGATTCCGTCGAAGTCTGATCTGAAGATCATCATCTGATTTTGATATTTTCTCATCTGAAAAATTATCAGGACGGTAATCGGCCACTGCAGCGGCCATCACACCGATATGAGCATCATCCCACACTTTCAGAACCTGGTCGTACATCTCTTGTGCGTTTTGGACAGAGATGACTTCGATGTCTCCGAACCGTGGTTTTTGATGTGTAGGCCCCAATACGAGTGTGACATTGCAGCCGGATAAGTAAAACTCTTCTGCGATCGCTATTCCCATTTTACCACTGCTCCAGTTGCCCAGATATCGCACCGGATCCAGTGATTCGTATGTAGGTCCGGCGGTGATTACGATTTTTTTATCCTTGAGGGTGGGAAGCGGGTCCCGTGTCCATTTTTCCAGTTGATACAAGATCGTTTCTGGCTCTGCCATTCTGCCTTTTCCGCTCAATCCGCTGGCGAGTTCTCCTGACTCTACGTCGATGATTTGGATCCCATCTTTTTCGAGAGTGTTTATATTGCGTTGTGTGGCAGGATGTTTCCACATATCGAGATCCATGGCCGGAGCGACGATGACCGGACATTTGGCGGACAGGTAGGTAGCCAGCAATATATTATCACATTGACCGTGAGCCATTGCGGCGATTGTGTTGGCGGTAGCCGGGGCGATTATAAAAGCATCGGCCCACATTCCCAGTTCTACGTGATTTTCCCACATTCCTTCATCGAAAAGGGTGGAAATCACTTTGTTTTTGCTGAGTGTACTGACGCTGAGTGGAGTTACAAAATTCCCTGCTGCCTCTGTCATGATGACACGTACCTCCGCACCCGATCGTATCAGCAGCCGGATGAGCAGCAAGCTTTTATAAGCGGCAATCCCTCCGGTGATCCCCAGCAGGATTCGTTTGTTTTTTAGATTGGAATCTATCATTTCTTTCACTGTTGTCTGCTCTGTAAAATGGCATAATTATTCAAAATAAGAAAATTAAATTCGGAAGATAGCAGATAGTTGATAGAAAATTATAGCCATCTGATCATATTCCTGTTGGAGCTTGTTTTGTCCATGTAAGGTATGATCGATACAATGATCCAGTGGTGATTATTTTTCGGATGAAATAGTCATTCTCCCCTATTATATTCGATCTGAATGCTCATCATCCAGGCATCTAAATCAACATAATATCTCTATAGAAACTCGTTGTCTGTCGTATGTTTTTCCCTGAAATTCTTGAAACAGGCGGTATATTTATTTCAACAAGCTCAATGCTTCCCCGATCTGATCCAGCGCTTTGTTCAGCTGTTCTTCAGAAGCGGCATAAGAGATGCGGATGCAGTCATCATTCCCGAAAGCAGAACCTGAAACGGTCGCTACATGGGCCTTCGTGAGAAGATATTCCGCAAAATCATCGGCGTTTCGGATCACGGTGTCTTCGTGGGATTTGCCAAAATAAGCACTCACATCCGGGAAGATATAAAAAGCGCCCGTCGGATTGGGAACGACGATGTCCGGAATCTCGCGAAGTCGCGACGCGACCAGTTCCTTCCGGCTCTCAAAGGTCGATTTCATGGTCTCCATTTCCGATGATTTTTGACGCAGTGCGATTACGGCGGCTTCCTGGCTGAATGAATTAGCTCCGCTCGTGATCTGACCCTGGATTTTGGAGCAGGCCTGTGCGATCCATAATGGCGCGCCCATATATCCGAGTCTCCAGCCGGTCATGGCATACCCTTTTGAGAAACCATTGACCGTGACCGTTCTGTCCAGCATGCCGGGCAGACTCCCGATGCTGGACATTTTTTCACCGAAATTGATGTGTTCGTAGATCTCGTCGGAGATGACGATCACGTCAGGATACTGTCGCAATACCCGGGCCAGGCCTTCCAGCTCTTCGCGGGAATAGACGCTGCCAGTGGGATTGGATGGCGAAGAAAAAATCAATACCCGGGAGCGGTCGGAGAGCGCCTCTTCCAGTTGGGCGGGTGTTACCTTGAAGTCCTGATCGATGCCAGCACTGACCATGACCGGATGCGCTCCGGCCAACTTTACGATTTCGATATAAGACACCCAATAAGGCGTCAGGATGACGGCCTCATCGCCCGGATTGAGGAGAGCCAGACAAGCATTGGCGATGGATTGTTTTGCCCCGTTGGATACCACGATCTGCGCCGGCGAATAATCAAGGTCGTTGTCCTCTTTGAATTTGTCGGAAATCGCTTCTCTCAGCGCCATGATTCCCGGTACGGGGGTATATTTCGTCTTGCCTGCCTTCAGAGCTTCTGCTGCGGCCTGTTTGATATATTCAGGCGTGTCAAAATCGGGTTCGCCCAGGCTCAGGGCGATCACATCGTGCCCTTGTGCGCGGAGTTCCCGTGCTTTTTGTGACATTTTGAGGGTGGCGGATTCCTCCATATTTCTTACGCGGTCCGAAACTCTTGGTTGGCTTTTACTGGTCATTTTGTTCTGTTATAATTCTTGTTTTTGAAGCGATGCAAAGGTAAGGAATTTTAATCAAAAACCGGATATGTGAAATATTTTACCGATGTTTTTTTACGGGTGGAGGCTGTGCGATTCATTCTCTTTCAAAGTCTGATTTACTCTTTTGAAATCAAATTCAAGGATTAAAAGAATGGATTTTGAACGAAATATTCTTATAAAATGTTTTTACAAAATGGAGTATATCATGTCATTGCATGCCAAAGAAAGAATCGAGAGAAGAAAAATTTCTATGGATGTATGAGAGGAAACTGCCTGTGTATGGGTATTTCAGAAAATGAAAGAAAATGATAAATTTTATCTTTATCGGGTATATGTAAATATTTGCAAAATGCCACCTCTTGTTATTACTGCGTATAAGACATCTGAAAGTGAAAAGTATGGTTATAAAATATGATAAGGGGAGTTGTTTACCTGCAATTCGCTGAAAATGAAGTGTATGAAAGTGATGAGGAAAGGCAGGGAATAATTATCGATTTTGATGTTGACGGTAATATTGTGGGGATCGAATATTTAAATGCTTCTGGAGCCTTAAAATCAGAGAGCTTAAGAACATGGAAGAATGTGAGTAATTATTTCTATATTAACGTAGTAAACTCATCATCAGATATGGAAAAACCGCCTTCTTATATTGAAATAAATCCGGAAATACGTTTCGGGAAGCCTATAATAAAAGGGACTCGTATTGCTATATCTGATATATTAAACAGGCTGGCTTCAGGGATGCCCCACAACGAAATTCTTGATGATTATCCCATGCTTGAAGAAGTTCATATCCGTGCTGCACTTGCTTTTGCAGCAAATAGAGAGGCTTTTATTAAGATCATAGCGGCATGAATTTTTTTAGCGTTCTAAAAAATCAGGCTCCGCACCGCGTCCGTCCGCCGCGGCGGACGGAATCATTTTTACCTGCTGTTTCCCAGACAAGGTCTTACCGATACTTACATTTTATTTGCGTATGATCCGTATAGATCCGTGTATGATCGCCCCGGCGCATCATCCGTGTCCCATTCTCGAAACTTCCCTTTGAAAACACAATCCTGACATTCTGAAATAAAGTCGCATTATCGTGTTCCTAGAACCTGGTACCCAGCACCTAAAACCTAAAATTCACCTCACATGCGCCCGCGCCCGCACTTTCCATTTACCCATTTTATAATAAATAAAGGCGGTCACTGCTGCAAGCGTATTGGATATCGGAAAAGCCCAGAAGATACCGATCGGACCCAAAGCAGTTTTATGAGATAAAATATAAGCCAGCGGGAAACGGATGATCCAAAGATTGAGAATGGACACCAACATGGAAGCTGCAGTAAATCCCGCTCCGTTGAATACACCATTCATCGTTTGCTGGATGCCCAGCAATCCGAAGGAAGGAGCCATAATTCTCAGAAAAAGCGCACCGTCCCGGATGACATCCGGATCATGGGGTACGAAAAAAGCAAGAATATGTTCTGCAAAGATGAAAAAAAGAACTCCTACGCCGGAGAGTCCGAAAAAGGATAACTTACTGCTGAGGTCTCCCACTTTTTCCGCTCGTGCGATTTTGCCGGCACCTACATTTTGCCCCACCAGAGTGGTAGTGGCGATTGATATCCCCAGTGCCGGAACGATGACAAAACTCAATATGCGCGCTCCGACACCGTAGGCCGCGACGATTTCACTGCCAAAACTGGTGACCAGCATGACCATCACCGTCAGGGCGGCAGCACGGGTAGATTGATCCAGGCTGGAAGGCAGACCCAGCCGAAACAATTGTCTCAGCCACGGCCAATCCCATTTCATGTCCTTCAGCCGGACTTTGATCCCTCTTTTTCCCTTGAAAAGAATCGTCAATCCCACCACCGCTGAAATACCTTGTGTGATGACACTCGCTACTGCCGCCCCCGCCACACCGTAACCGGGTATATTGCCGATTCCAAAGATGAAGAAAGGATCCAGGATGAGGTTGAGGAGCACTGTACCCAGCACGATATACATGGGCATCATCACTTCGCCGATCCCCCGCATCAGCGATTGGAATACAAAAAATATAAACAGGAAAACGAATCCCCATGAGGATACCCTAAAATAGACAACCGATTCTTCGAATATTTCCGGACCGGCTCCGATCAGGCGCATCAGCGGTTCGGCTGTGAAATATCCGGTCAGCGCCAGGATGACAGAAATGACGAAAATAATGAATAGCGCCTGGGACGAACTATAATCGACCTGACGCTGATTTCCGGCTCCTTTGAATTGAGATACGATGATGGTCCCGGCCAGAGTAAGACCGCCGCCCAGAGATAGAAGCAGAAACAGTACGGGAAAACTGAGACTCACTGCTGCTACAGCATTGGCACCCAACCGACCCAGCCAGAAGGTGTCGATCAATTGGTAGGCGGACTGCAGTATATTGGCCATGATAATCGGAATGGCCAGACGGATCAGCGCCTGAAAAATATTTCCTTCCGTATAGTTGTTTTTCGAGTCTTCCAATTTTATTGGTTGTAGCGGTTATTATGCAATCGTGTCGTAGAAGACTCATTCGATCCGGGGATGAAAGAGTATTTAAATGACTTCCATAACGCAATGTATAAAAAAGGAAGGTTCTGAAATGTTCATTCCACCCCGAGCATATTTTTTCCTTCAGGGGTCAGGCGGTCGTAGGACCAGGGAGGATCGAAGGTCAGGTCGATGTGTACCTCGCGATCCGGGAATTCAATCATCAGTACATTTTGCACGCCGTTGATGATCGATTCTCCCATGGGACAAAACTGCGTGGTAAAGGTCATCGTGATGAAAATATTGTTGTCTCCGCCGGTCTTGATGTCATATATGAGGCCGAGATCCACGATATTGACGAAGAGCTCCGGGTCGATGACATCATACAGCGGTTCAAGAATTTTATATTCTTCTTCAGTGTATTCACTTATTTTTTTGATTGTCGTCATGATGGTACGTGTTTTTTATTCGATGATGGTGGTCCGGTGAAACAATATTTTGGATACATTCATCAGATAGACCAGCGCCAGACCGAGCCAGAGGTAGGTGGAGATGCGGACGAGGAGGAGGTTCCCCAGAAATATTCCCGCGAACATCACCACCAGGGCAGCCAGGTAAAGCAGAAACTGGTACGGAAGCCATTTTTCCTCATAAAGATCCTTCGGTAAAGGTACCTTTTTCCGGCCTGTCAGTTTTTTATAATGATCGTTCCATACGATGAAGGGGAGGGTCTTGAAGGTCTGCCCCAGGATGATCCCCGTGATCCACCCCATGAAGAGAAACAGGCCGTAGATGACGGTGGCCGTGGAAGACTGGTAAAAATGGACAAACGGAAGCGTGAGGATACCGAGGCCGAGACAAAAGAAGGAGGCGAAGGTTTGTCGCATCTGTATGTCTGTCTTTTTTCGCATCCTGTTTTTGTAGTTGTCATACAGAAAATAGAGCCAGCAGCCGATCCCGCCTGTCATCAGGAGCAGGTATATCATCACCCGGTCACTGTATCCCGCAAAATAGACATCTGCAAGAAAAAGAATCAGGGCGGTATTTTGCAGAATGAGGGCGAAAACCAGAAACCGGTCTTTGGTCGAGCGGCCCAGTAAAAACATCGGTACAAGGCGACTGCTCACTCCGGTGATCAGCTGGAGAAACCATCCGGCCAGTCCCATATGGGCATGAAGTTTCAGGATATCCATATGATTTTTTGTAAAAAAGGGATTCCCCAGATTGATGGCCAGCAGCAATCCGGCGATTGCCGTGAAAACCAGCCAGCAGGCCGAACTGATCATAAAATATTGTTGTTTTCGGCCGTGGGAAGGTTGGTCTCCGGTGAGGACAACGTTGATCAGGTAAAGGATCGAACTCGCGACGATCAGGCTGCCGCCGGTGATGAGGATCCAGTCCGTGCGGAAGGTCCAGAAGGACCACACCAAAAGAATGATCCCCGCCAATAAAAAGTAATAGGAAGTAATCGCCAAATCATTGCTGCGCAGGCTATGTTCGGCAATGACGGGTAATAACTGATAGGCGGCGCCGAAGATGATCATAGTTCCCCAGCCCAGCGCTGCTGTATGAACCAGAGCCAGCATATGCGGATTGAAATAATGGAGCAGCAGACTCTGCGGACTCCACACCATGAGCAGACAGAGGATGAAAAAAACGACCGTTCCTGTCGCGTAGAACGGAAGGATAATCCCCGATGGCGGTACCTGTCCTGTAGCGTAATTGATCATATCTCTCGGTGAAAAATAATCATTTTTACATTACCTTCTTCAATGTTTCGTATATGAATCTCAAATTGATCCCATGCCAGTTCTTCCAACAAGAAGACGGGAACCCGCTTGTGATTCACATACAGGGCATGCCCTACTGGCAGATGCTGAAGCTCTTCAAGAATCGTCTGCATCGGCATCGGCATCTCCAGATGTCTCACATCGATTTCTTTTGATTTTTTTTCTCCAAACCGCTCATATATCTCAGCAAATTCTTCTTCCCCGTCCATATGTACATTGGATTCTTTTTGGGCGTCTGCTTTTTCCACAATTCTTTTTTTCGGCTTCCTTTTCAGGAAAAAAGTATGGATCTCCTCCTCTGATACTGTTCGTGTGAAAGAGGTTTCTGCTTGTTTTTTCTCGAGCAGATGGATCAGGGGGGTGGGGACGAAGGTGTTGATGATACACAGTATTTTGCCCGGATCCACTTTTTTAAATTCTGCCAGAATCGCTTTGAGTGGATCACTTCCTTTGTCTATGATCGGACGTACATCAAAAGTATGGATGTCATCGGATGCCGCATCACGTAACCAGTCAGGAGTTTCCTCTTCGGATCCGGAAGTGGATCCTTCTTGTTCGGGTGTATAGGTATATCCCAGAGGCTGGAGCACCCGGATAAAATCCTCCATGGTACATCCACCCATTTTTGCCGCCTCACGAACGGTCACCCGGGAAGCCATCACTTTCCGTAAGATCGGATTTTTCAATCGTTTCAGTGGGGGAGCAATGCTTGCTATTGCGTCAATGCTCGATTTGTTTTTTTGGATGATGTCCGATATTTTCGTGTTTTCGTTGAATTTCATTCAGATCATCTTTGGTAAAAAGAAACCCGGGCGGGAAGAGAAATACAGATCGTCTTCATTGGAATAAATTCATACAGATCAGATTATGATACCGCCCGGGTGTAAATCTGTAGAGCCTCCCATGCGTTAGATTGAAGACATCTCCTTTAGTTTTTTCAGGGTTTTAGGAAATAAAATATTGTTTTCGAGACGAATATGATGGTCCCAGTCTTTTTCAAAATCCATTAGTTGTCGGTACATGTATCTCCACGACTCGCACGCTTCTTTCGGCAGATGATAATCATTCGTCAGAGTGCGAAGGTGAAGAAGTTCTTCGGAAGAGAGTTGGTGATTATTCTTCAGAGTTTGGAGTCTCTTTTCCCAGTTCTCTTCATCCGGTCGTGATCCCGAAGCAATGATTTGGATCACGGGGAATACCTCTTTTTCTTCCGTTTCTACATGCTTTTGGATATCCTTGAAAAATGATCGGGCTGCATGGTTCAGGTTTTTCAGTTCCGGGAATTGATCACCATGCCGATCTGCGACGAGGGAGATCAATTCCGAAAGTGTGGTTGCGTGTTCCCGGGCGTACCGGTGATGTGTGTGCCGGATATAATCCGCAAGAAAAGATAGCGGCCATTTCTCAGCTTCAAAAGAAGGCGGAAGACCTGAGTCAGTGTTCCCGTTTTTATCTTTGGTGTCGGTGGCAATCCGGCTATCTTCTTTTTCGGTCTGATGAAGCTTTGCGATCCTTACATGCCACCATTCCGGTCCCTGTCTTAGATATTCCCATGTGAAAATATTTCCCCTTTCGCTCAGGAGCTGGTAGTATAAGGGCTTGGGATCATGATCATTTTCTATGACGAATCCCTCACCTCCTTCCAGCTTGTCAAAATATTGGAAGATGGTGGCGTGTTTGAGTCTGGGTTCTATTTGTGTTACATCCAGTCGTTCTGCAATAATCATGGTATTACTGATTTATTGTGAAGAGGATGAGGCTCCGGATGGCGGCGATGTATTCGGCTGCTTCGCTATTCTGACCCGCCACCAGTCAGGACCTTGTTCCAGATATTCCCAGGAGAAGATGTTTCCTCTCTGATTCAGCAATTGGTAATAGAGAGGGCGGGGATCATGGTCATTGTCGATGATGAAACCTTCACCCGCTTCCAGGGCATCAAAATGGTCGAATATGGTAGAGTGTTTGAACCGCGGTTCTATTTTGGTTACGTCCAGTCGTTCTGATTTTCTCATTATATGGTGTGTTTTGTCATTGTTGAAATAATAAAGGACAAGGTACTCCTTATTTTTAATAAGTCAAAATAAGAAAGAGGAAAAATGTGTTCGAGATGCAGGGAAGGGCGGGTTGCAACCATTTTTCAAGAGGGCATAATTGTGTATTTGAATTGAAACTTGTGAAGCCGGAGGCTGGAAGACCTCGGTACATTCTGATTCAATTCCGTTTGGCATTGGAAAGAATGGTTTATGGATCGTTCTGTTTTCAGGTAGATACTGCTTCTATTTAAACTCAAAACTATGATTCAAAACTTCTGATTCTATCCGCCCACGGCGGACGGATCGTACCGGCTCACCATACTTTCCCTTTTTCAGGAAAAACCCTTCCGTTTCTTTCGTATCCGGATCAACCAGCCAGTATTCGGATACTCCGTGGCGTTCATAGGCGAATTTCTTTTTTCCTCTGTCATATCGAGCAGTGCCGGGTGAAAGAACTTCCAGCACCAGATCCGGTGCTCCATGATATCCATTCTGATGAATGTTCGGGAGATTCTCATTTCGGATGAAGATGAGGTCCGGTTGGAAAATATTTTCATCATCCAGATGGACATCAAAAGGGGCGATCAAAATTTGGCCCACTGGGTTCTTTTGTAGAAATAAAAGCATCGAAAAATTAATTTTGTTCAGGATGCTTTGGTGGTTATAGGTGGGCGCGGGCGACATGACGAGTTGATTTTCGATGAGTTGCGCCAGGGTCCCTTCCGGAAGTGACTCGAAGACTTCCCGGATGGTTCGCGGCGGTTGTTGTACGGATACACTTTCCATAGATGAATTGCTTTGGTAAAAAAGACAACGAATTATTTCCTGAATTCGTTCCGTGAAACGATCTGTCGGTAAAACTATTTCGGATGAATGAATAAACGCCCGTAAGAATTGGATGAAATGAAATTATTTCGAAGAAGCTTTGTAATTTAGATCAACCGCATATTTTGATATTATGAATATTTCTGAGACGGACGTGCCGAATGTTCGTGTAAGAAT
>Ga0209487_1000378_pt1 | contig 40843 bp, 37 predicted proteins | sample Poulit2012_FD_187524 | JGI IMG/M metagenome (GOLD analysis project Ga0209487, IMG submission 187524) | Agricultural soil microbial communities from Georgia to study Nitrogen management - Poultry litter 2012 (SPAdes) (version 2) | ecosystem: Environmental > Terrestrial > Soil > Agricultural land...
TCTGCCCACACAATAACCGGCGGTCGCCGGTCCGAGTTCTCTGCAATTTCAGCACGCGTATCGTAGGGGATAACCCGCTTACCCGCCAATTTGCCACGAACACGCTTACCCGCCAACTCCGGATAAACCGCCCCCAAATCGATGGTCAGCAAGTCCTCGGGGGTTTGATATAACGGCCACTGTGCTTGTGGTCCCTGTTGGCGCGCGCCAGTAATCAAAGGCTCATAATAGCCAGTGACCGTGTTTTGAGCGGGCTTGCCGGCATCATCGGCCACTCGCCATGGCTGCAAGTGCACCTCAAGAAAATCCCGTATCGCCACTGCATCGGAAGTGTCTATCGCCGCTTCTTGTGCCGCTTTACATACCGGCTGCCACACCACTGGTGCTGCTCTTGCAGGCAGCACAAGCCCGCCTGAGATGGGGCGCATCAAACCCTTGCAATTATTAATAAACGCCTTCCAGACCAACGCCATATCGTCCTGTTCCCATCCCGGCAAGGCGGCATACGTCACAGGAATGTAATGCCCTTTCAAGGGGCGCTCCTGAGTATCTTGTAGCTGATCTAGCGCTGGCACCTGCAATGGCTCGGTAACATCAACCGCCGATGGAGTTGGCGCCTTTTTACTGTCATCAGGACCCAGGGGCGGACTGCTACAAGCCGCCAGCAATAACAAAAGGCTGGAGAGTAATATTCTTTTCATGACATGCGGTAACCCAAAGTTTTATCCAAACACCCAATTCCTGCGATAATGGCAAACGATAACAGTATTTCACTCTTTTTTCTGCCTTTGTTCTCATTATGGCCTTTCCCGACACCTTTCGTATCGCTCCAAGCTTATTATCCGCGGATTTCGCGCGTTTAGGCGAGGAGGTAAATCAAGTGATGGCAGCGGGCGCTGACTGGATCCATCTGGATGTCATGGACAATCATTATGTCCCCAATCTCACCATGGGCCCCATGATCTGCGAAGCCTTGCGGCCTTACACGCAGGCTCCTATCGACGTCCATCTTATGGTTGAGCCAGTCGACAGTTTAATCCCCCAATTTGCCAAAGCAGGGGCCGATATCATGACATTTCATCCAGAAGCCAGTCCGCATGTGGATCGGACTCTCGCGCTAATCCGTGACCATGGCTGCAAGGCCGGACTGGTATTTAACCCCGCCACCCCTTTGCACTGGCTGGATTACGTCATGGATAAAATCGATGTCATTCTGATTATGTCAGTAAACCCGGGCTACGGCGGACAAACCTTCATCCCTCAAGCCTTAACCAAATTACAGCAAGCCCGCCAGCGAATTGATGAATGGATGCGTCAGGGAGGCCACCGGATTGCGTTAGAAATTGACGGAGGTGTCAAGGCGGACAATATTGCCGCGATTGCACGTGCGGGCGCCGACACCTTTGTCGCCGGGTCCGCCATCTTTGGCCAAGCGGATTATCAAGGGGTGATTGATACCATGCGACAAGAACTCAGTCGTGCGAAAATTTCACGCTAATGGTATAGTTACTCACATGGAACCAATTCTCTACTATTACCCAAACACGACCTGCGCCAACTGGCGCTGGTGGCGCTTGTGTTCTGGGTAAAGGTTCTTTCATCCCTTAGCGTTTATCCCTTTAATTAACGCACACTCCATCTGAAACAACCTGGCCCGGAATTTACGCACAGCGACCGGGCGTTTTGTTTTTTCTGTCCCGGTCACATTAACAACCAAGAGACCCACCATGACAGAAATCGAATTTAATGCATTGGCAGCACAGGGATTTAACCGAATCCCGCTGATTACAGAAACCTACGCCGACCTTGATACGCCGCTTGCGATCTACCTTAAGCTGGCCCATAGTGGCCCCGAAGGCGGACGTAACACCTGCTTAATGGAATCGGTCGTCGGCGGCGAGCAATTTGGCCGCTATTCTTTTATTGGCTTGCCCGCGAAAACATTGATTCGTGCCACCGGGGAAACCACCGAAGTTATCCATGATGGCAAAACAATTGAACACCACGAAGGCGACCCCCTGCGTTTTATTCAGGACTACCAAAAACGTTTTAAAGTGGCATTACGTCCGGGCATGCCGCGCTTTGCTGGTGGGCTGGCAGGCTATTTTGGTTATGAAACTATTCGCCACATCGAGCCCACGCTAGCCGCTGGCCGTAAAACCAATGACCAGCACAGCAGTCAAAATACCCCAGACATCATGCTCATGCAGGTGGACGAGCTGGCCATTGTTGATAATTTAGCGGGGCGGACCTATCTCATTGTGTACGCAGATCCGGCGCAACCTGAAGCGTTTAACCGCGCCAAACATCGGCTGCGTGAACTGCGTGAAAAACTTCGCACCCCGGTCGTGATTCCTTACGCCTACGCCAGCCTGCAAACCGAAGAACAACGCCATTATGACAAAGCAGACTACCTGGATGCGGTGCGCAAGGCAAAAGAATATATCCAACAAGGGGAGGTTCAACAAGTTGTCATCGGTCAACTGATCACCAAACCTTTCCGCGATGCCCCCTTATCGCTGTACCGCTCCCTCCGTTCCGTCAATCCTTCCCCGTACATGTACTTCTGGGACTTTGATCATTTCCAAATTGTAGGATCGTCCCCCGAAATTCTGGTGCGCCAGGATAAGCAGATGACAGCGGACGGAGAAAAAGAGACCATCACTATCCGTCCACTTGCCGGCACCCGTAAGCGCGGCGCGACGCCGGATGAAGATGCCCAACTCGCAGAAGAGCTTAAAAATGATCCTAAAGAATGTTCTGAGCATCTCATGCTGATTGATGCCGCCAAAGCAGACGTTGCCAAGGTGAGTAAACCCGACAGCGTCGCTGTCACCGAAACGATGGGCATAGAACGCTACTCTCATGTCATGCACCTTGTCTCGAATGTAACGGGTGAGCTATCTGCCGAGTGTGACAACATGGATGTGTTACGCGCCAGCTTTCCTGCCGGCACGCTAACGGGGATGCCTCGGGTGCGCGCGATGGAAATTATTGATGAGCTGGAGCCCGTCAGTCGTGGCGTTTATGGTGGGGCAGCTGGCTACCTCAGTTACGGGGGTGAAATGGATCTTGCCATCGCAATCCGCACCGGGGTAATACAAAATGGCATGTTACACGTGCAAGCGGCTGCCGGTATTGTGGCCGACTCCGACCCGGAAACCGAATGGCAAGAAACAGAGGCCAAAGCACGCGCTGTACTACGCGCGGCGGAGCAAGTACAAATTGGCCTGGATGAGCCGATCTAATCACCCGCTTTGTTACCTTACCCCTTAACCAGCCAGGAGAAGCCATGACCATCACCCCCACTGAAGCCCTTGTGCGCTGTATTGAACATCGTGAAATATTCCATGAGGAAATGCTCCATCTAATGCGGATGCTAATGCAGGGAGATATGCCCCCGGCAACAGCAGCTGCCCTGCTGCTCGGTTTGCGCGTTAAAAAGGAAACCGTCGGGGAAATTACGGCAGCCGCTAAAGTGATGCGAGAATTTGCCATCCCCGTAAAGGCTAAAAACCCCGCAGACTTGTTAGATTTATGCGGCACCGGCGGTGATGGCTCGGGAACATTTAATATCTCAACTGCCGCCATGTTTGTAGCTGCTGCTGCGGATGTGCCGGTGGCCAAGCATGGCGGGCGCTCATCCTCCTCACTTTCTGGCAGTGCCGATGTGTTAGAGGCACTGGGCGCCAATGTCATGTTAACGCCTGAACAAGTGGCCGATTGTCTGGAAGAAACGGGTATTGGCTTTATGTACGCGCCCACCCACCACGTTGCGATGAAAAATGTTGCTCCTATCCGACGGGAATTGGGGGTACGCACGTTGTTTAATATTCTGGGGCCGCTCACCAATCCCGCGGGCGCCGCCAATCAACTCATGGGGGTTTTTCATCCAGACCTTGTGGGCATCCAGGTACGGGTCTTGCAGCGCTTGGGCTCCGAACATGTGTTGATCGTCCATGGTATGGACGGATTAGATGAGGCATCGCTTGGGGCCTCCACCCTGGTAGGGGAATTAAAAGACGGGGAGGTCAAAGAGTATCAAATTCACCCCGAAGACTTTGGCATGTCCATGGTGTCTAACCGATCAATTACAGTAAAAAGCCGTGAAGAATCGGCCCAAATGATCCTCCAGGCCTTGGACAACCGCCCGGGCACCGCGCGGGATATTGTTGGCTTTAATGCGGGTCTTGCCATTTATGCCGGGAATAAAACCCCGACCCTTGCCGAGGGCCTGACGCTCGCATTTGATACCATTGCATCAGGTGCTGCACGCGCCAAGCTTGATCAATTCGCTACCCATACACGGACATACACATCATGACGGATATCTTGGCCAGAATTCTCGACGCAAAACAACAAGAAGTTGCCAGTGCACGCAAAATGCGTAGCGAGGCCGAACTCATTCGCGAAGCAAAGAGTCGCAACGATGTTCGCGGCTTTTACCAAGCCCTCCATAACAAAATTAACGCCGGAAAAGCTGCCGTTATTGCGGAGATTAAAAAAGCTTCCCCCTCCAAAGGCGTTTTGCGTAAAGATTTCAATCCGGTTGAAATTGCTACTTCCTATGCGGCATATGGCGCTGCCTGTTTATCGGTCTTGACTGATGTCCAGTTTTTCCAAGGCTCGTCAGACTACCTTCGCCAAGCACGAGCTGCCTGTACCTTGCCGGTGCTACATAAAGATTTCATTGTGGATCCTTATCAAATCATTAATGCACGGGCACTGGGCGCCGACTGTATCTTGCTGATTGTGGCGGCACTTTCCCCGCAACAACTCAAGGAGTTTGAGGCGGTCGCGATTGAGTTCGGCATGGACGTTCTGGTGGAAATCCATAATGAAAAAGAGTTGGAAGTAGCGCTTGACTTACAAACCCCCCTGCTCGGTATCAATAACCGCAATCTACGAACGTTTGAAACCTCCCTCGAAACGACCTTGGGCCTATTACCGGATATCCCGCAAGAAAAGCTGGTCATCACCGAAAGTGGAATACTCACCCCCGATGATGTAAGGCTCATGAGAAAACATGACGTCCACGCGTTTCTAGTGGGAGAAGCCTTTATGCGCGCGGACGAGCCCGGGCAAGCCCTTCAGAACCTTTTTGGTCAGTAGCCACCCATGTTTGCGAATCAGCTTACCCACGCCATTCGCTGGCATGTCCAGCAAATTCCAGACGCGTGGCATGGCGCCTTACAAAGCACAGCGGTCAAAAATGCTTTGCAACAGGTAGATGAATATATTGCTGCCCGTCGCGCGGCCAACGCAACAATTTTTCCGCACCAACCCTTTCATGCCTTGCACTTGACCGCTCCTGCCAACACAAAAGTGATTATTCTGGGACAAGACCCTTACCATGGCCCGGAACAGGCGCAAGGCTTAGCGTTTTCTGTCCCCAACCACTGTAGTTGTCCGCCTAGCTTAAAAAACATTTTTAAAGAATTACAACGCGAATATCCCGACCAAGCGTTACGGACAAGCAACAATTTAAGCGATTGGGCACAACAGGGCATATTACTTTTGAATGCCTTACTAACGGTTGAGCAAGGCCAACCAGGAGCCCATCGCCGTCAGGGCTGGGAAACCATCACGGATGCACTCTTTACCTATGCCTTGCAAACGCCCCAACCGAAAGTCGTGATGTTATGGGGCAAGGTGGCGCAAGCGAAACAAGCATTGATCCATACCTTGTCGCAAGAAGCTGCACTAGGACCCCTGACAGTCTTGACCGCCAACCATCCGTCCCCATTGTCCGCCCGCCGCCCTCCGCAACCCTTTATAGGATGTAACCATTTTCGTGCCGCCAACCAATGGCTACAGCAGCACAACAGCACTCCCATTCAATGGCTCGCTACATAAACAACAATGATGGACCCGACACAACTTCCCCACGGCTTACCCCCCATTGATCCCGAACGCCAAGCGCATTGTGAGCAGGTAGCCCGGGCGCTTAAAACAGAAATTCTGCAACACCCTAAACAAATGATCCCGTTTGAGCGTTGGATGGAAGTCGCTTTATACGCCCCGGGCCTGGGCTATTACACCGTTGACACGCCCAAGCTAGATCCCTATGGGCAAGCCGCCAAAACGGGGGATTTCACCACCAGTCCCGAGCTAACCCCCCTGTTTGGCGCGACCGTAGCCACCCAGGCAGAAGACATAATGGCAGCCTGCGGCACGCCGGCGATTCTGGAATTCGGTGCCGGCTCGGGTGCCTTGGCAGACAGTGTGCTGGCCGCTCTCGCAAACAACAGGATACAACCCCGCTATTACATCCTTGAAGTATCGCCAGCGTTGCAGCAACAACAACGCCAGCGCTTGGCGCGCTACGGGGACCAGGTGCAATGGCTATCGGAACTTCCCGACAGTTTTCAAGGATGTGTATTGGCCAATGAGGTCCTGGATGCCATGCCGGTCACCCTATTTACCTGGGAAAACGAAAAAGACGGCTCCCCCACGCTGAAAGAATACTATGTGACATGGGGCAACAATGGTTTTGAGTGGTGCACCGTAGCCGCCGATGATGTCCTCCAAAACATGCTGGCTTCCCGCATGCCACCGTTACCCAACTATCGCTCGGAAATTAACCGCCATGCCGAGGCCTGGATACGCTCAATGGGAAGCTGGTTAACCCATGGCGCTGCGCTGCTCTTTGATTACGGATTTCCCCAACACGAGTACTATCACCCCCAACGTCACGAAGGCACATTGATGTGCCATTTCCGCCACCATTCACATAGCCAAGCGCTTATTTATCCTGGTGGACAAGATATTACGGCACATATCGACTTTACCGCCATGGCCGATGCTGCACTGGCAGGCGGCCTGGAAGTCGTTGGCTATACCTCACAAGCTCAGTTTCTGATTAATGCAGGGCTGCTCGATCAACTACAAGCGCATTTGCACGCCAAGGCGACCGTATCAGCGGTACAAACCTTATTGTCAGCAGCAGAAATGGGGGAGCTCTTTAAAGTAATGGCGCTGGCAAGCCCCAACCTGGATATCAACTTCCCCCTGCGGGGTTTCCAGGCGGGGGACCGACGCCACCTTCTTTAGCGTACCCAGCATCAAATACCGCATTAACGGCGGCAATACGTGCTGCGTGTAACGTGGTTTTCAACCACTGAATATCTCCCTGCGCCTGCTGGGCAATCGCCGCGGCATCAACATCCTTTAACGCGGCGATCAAGCGATGCCAAGGCAGGAGATCCGGACGCGATGGCCACACACAGCTAACAACTTCCAGCAGCTCAAAGAAACGTTCGCTACGACGCAACCCATCGCACCGTTCTACGATGTCTACGACGGTGCCTGCATGCTCCGCATCCCAAGGGTTGGTTGGGGCAAGCGGGCGCTGCTGATACAAGGTTTCCAGCAGGGCAAGTAAGCGCGGAAATAATACCGCCTGCTCCTGGCAAGCCCGAGGCACCTTTAAATGACGCGATAAGGTTGGTATTGCCGTACCACTATGTCGACACAACAAGGCATAACATGCCGCCAAGGAAGCTTCTTTTGCACGGGCACAGGCCAGCTCCTGGGCGGTGGTTGGTGCCACGACCAGCCCAGGCATAATACGTTCACGAGCACCAACTTGTGACAGGATTTCGAGCATTCTTCCCGGCTGTGGGGCATCCAGCGCCTTTGCCAGCTCCTGCCAGACACGCTCCGCCACCAATGCATCCACTTCCCCCGCGGCTACCAAGTCGCGCGCCAAACACAGCGTTTCCTCCGCAATCACAAAATCTGGGAATCGGGCCGCAAAACGCGCTAGCCGCAACAAACGGACCGGATCTTCAGAAAAAGCCGGACCCACATGACGCAACACGCCCGCACGCAAATCCGCGACCCCATTATAGGGATCCACCAACGTGCCCTCGGGGCTGCGAGCAATCGCATTAATCGTCAAGTCTCGACGGGATAAATCATCCTCCAAGGTAACATCCGCACCCGTATAAAACGTAAACCCTTTATAACCGCGTCCTGATTTGCGCTCAGTCCTGGCAAGTGCGTATTCCTCCTTCGTGACAGGATGCAAAAACACCGGAAAATCCGCACCCACCGGAATAAACCCACGCGAGAGCATCTGCTGGGGGGAGGCGCCGACCACCACCCAGTCGCGATCCCCCGTGCCTATTCCCAATAAGCAATCCCGGACCGCCCCACCAACCATGTAAACTTTTAGGCCGTGTGTGACGTCATCATTCGTTGGGGCAGATTCAGAGGTTCCCATTAGGGCAAGCCGGGAGACGACTGTGATTTAGGAGCAATCACCCCTAGGCGTTTTTTTAAATATTGGGGTTCTTGCGTAAACATCATGGCGTAATACACCGTATTCGACATCACATTTTTTACATACAACCGCGTTTCCGTAAATGGAATGGTTTCCGCAAAAATAGCCCCTTCCACGGGTTTTGCAAGCCTGGAACGCCAACGAATGGGGCGTTTTGGCCCAGCGTTATACCCTGCTGATGCCAAGACCTCCGAGCCCTCTAAACGATCGAGCACCATGCGCAAGTAGTTGGTGCCAAGCACAGTATTTACCTCAAAATCATTCACCTGAGACGGCTTGAAGTCACTTAACCCAATTTTATTTGCTACCCAACGGGCCGTATCCGGCATGAGTTGCATCAGTCCGGAAGCGCCAGCATGCGAACGTACATCTGTCATAAACCGGGACTCTTGGCGAATTAAACCGTAGACCCACGCAGGATCTAGCGCTACTTTTTCCGCTTGCTTGATAACGCCTTCATGAAAGGGCGCCACAAAGCGCTGCCTAAAATCAATGTCCTCTTTCGTAAGCAACGAAGTATTCACCACCCGATCAAACACCTCTTGCTCGCGTGCAAATTCCGCCGCGGCCAGCAACTGGCGATCGTTTAAACCCCGCAAAGCATAAGACCATTGCTGTATGCCTTCGGTACGCCAACCCAGGCGAAACGCTTCTAAGGCAACCTGTAAACCCCAGTTATCTCGCGCTTCTTGCAACTCTTCATCGCTAACTTCATCTGGCAAATCAGGAATAAACGGGGTATGACCCAGCTCCTCGTTTGCCAGCTGGCCATAGAAACTCAAATCATCTTTAATACTCGCATAAAGCTGCATACTGGCTTCTTTTTCACCCAAAGCTTCGAGCGCCCTGGCTTTCCAATATACCCACACCGGCTCACTGGCCTGCCGGTCTGTCATGCGGTTAACGGCTTGGCGAACCCGCTCCCAGTCAATAATTGTTTCACGCAGTTCTGCCCTGACTTCCCAGGCGTGGTTGTAGTCCGTTAGGCGCTGATCCCCCGATCGCCGATACCATTTCGCTGCATCAGATTCAACCCGCAGGGCAGCAATAAGTCCAAATTGACTATAAACCCACTGTACGGCATCCGCCGGGAGATGTTGTGCCCAGTTGTCCTCCAGGTATGCCGCCTCCCTGGCTCGATCGCCACGTGCCAAACGTGATAAGGCCAAAGTAATCAATGCGGTATCCGCCCGGGAGCCGGGAGGGTTCTGTTTACGCAACCATTGTTTAGGATTCTCCATCAGCGCGCTGTAGTCTTTCATTTCAGCGCCACTAAACATGATGGCTGCCATGCGGCGAGCATTATTGGTTTGGCTCGTTTCCAAAATTGCGCGCAGCTCAAACTGCCAATCTTCCCACGACAGCACCTCACTTTTTGCCAACTGATCCATCATTGACCAGCAGGTTGTGCCCGGTGAAAAAACCTCGCGAGCCTGCTCTGCGGACACTGACTGGCCCGTCATGTGCTGCGCTAGTACCGTGGCACACCCTATTGGGGCAGTTTGGATGTTTGTTGGTCCCAAGTCGAGCGCGGCCTGATAGTCCCCCGCCCGGACCGTTGCAATAATCCAATCCCCCGTTAATCGATCCTTTAAGTGGGCATTACGACTATGCGCCATAAAGCTTTGCAATGCGGCCTGTGGAATTGGTTGGGTTGTATCATGAAGTTGCTGACGCAATTGCCAAAAAGTGGCAAAATCCCCCAACATGGGATCGGTACTTGCCAGGCCGGCTACCTTGTCCAAAACTTTCCATTGTTTGTCGTTTACCGCCTCATAAGCTTGTATTACTGCCTGGCGGGCGGCTTGTTCCCCGGACTGGTCGCCGCGTGCTATGTTTGGACTAATAACGCTTGCGATTCCCGCCAGCATAACAATGACGCTCAAACTGAACCGTGTGCGTGGCCAATACCTTTTAATCATATTTTTGCCTTTAAAACCCTATGACATCAGATACGCTTCCAACCACTAGCTTACCCTTATTACGCCAAACACTGAAAGCGCGCCGGCGTGAGCTAGACCCACAATTGGCCGACAGGGGCGCATTGCTTATGCGAGGCAGATTATACGCGTGGCTTAATGATGAACAAAACCAGCGTACCAAAGAAAACCGCCCTCCCATTCAAACCATTGCCGGTTTCTGGCCTATCGCCAATGAGCCTGATCTTAGACCCTTATTTCGAAAGTGGGTTCTAGAAGCCGGGTATACCCTGGCACTACCAACGATTATCAATGATCAGCAGCCTCTTGTCTTCAAAACCTGGACCCCCGACAGTGCAATGGTGGAAGCTGCCTACGGCACCATGGAGCCGGAAGGCAACCCGGTCGCATCGCCCGATCTGGTTCTGGTGCCAACACTAGGATATACCAGGCAAGGCCATCGGCTTGGCTATGGAAAAGGATTTTACGACCGCACGCTTGCCGCGCTGCGTGCCCAAACGCCCGGAATCATTGCACTAGGCATTGCCTGGGCCTTGGGAGATCTTTCAGCCACCCCCTATCAACCGCAAGCGCATGATCAGCGCCTGGACTTGATCTTAACGGATAAAGGATGGCCTATGAGTGCCCACTAACTGGCAAGCAGGCTGGCAAAAAAAGCAGTCACAACACTGTACACCAACGCCCCCAGGCAGGCCCATAAAAACCCCGCGACAACAAAACCTTCAATCAGGCTGCCCGCCAACCAAAATAACAAGGCGTTAAGTATTAACAGGAACAGGCCAAACGTTACCACCGTAATGGGCAAGGTAAGAATAATGAGCAAGGGCTTCACCAAGGAATTCAACAGCCCCAATATAAGGGCGGCGACCATGGCGCTGCCAAACGAGGCAACGGTTATGCCCGGCAGTAAATAGGCCACTACGATTAAGGCCACTGCATTTAATATCCAGACCAGTAACAGCAAGCCCATACCCTTACCTCTGTGCGTTATTAATAACGATAATGCGCCGACTTATACGGACCTTCAACCGGAACATCGATATAGTCTGCCTGCTCCTGGGTGAGTGTGGTTAAATGCACCCCAAGCTTTTGCAAATGCAAGCTTGCCACTTTTTCATCGAGGTGCTTGGGAAGCACATAAACTTTACCCGACTCATAGTGCTCCCCGCGGGTAAACAGCTCTATTTGTGCGATCGTTTGATTCGTAAAAGATGCCGACATCACAAACGATGGATGACCAGTGGCACACCCCAAATTCACCAGACGACCCTGAGCCAGCATGATGATGCGCTTACCATCAGGAAAAATCACATGATCGACCTGGGGCTTGATCTCTTCCCACTCAAGATCCCCTAAAGATGCCACATCAATTTCGTTATCAAAGTGGCCAATATTACAGACGATGGCCTGATCCTTCATGCGCTCCATGTGTTCGCGCGTAATGACATTGTAGTTACCCGTTGCCGTCACAAAGATATCGGCTTTATCCGCCACCTCTTCCAGGGTAACGACCTTGTACCCCTCCATTGCCGCTTGTAAGGCACAGATGGGATCAATTTCCGTCACCCAAACTTGGGCTCGCAAGGCTGCCAGCGCCTGCGCACACCCTTTACCCACATCCCCAAAACCACAAACCACGGCGATTTTTCCGGCAACCATGACATCTGTTGCCCGCTTAATGCCGTCGACCAACGATTCACGACAGCCATAAAGGTTGTCAAACTTGGATTTGGTAACGGAGTCATTCACATTAATGGCGGGCACGGCAAGGTCGCCTGCACGCGCCATTTGATACAAACGCTGAACCCCCGTTGTGGTTTCTTCGGTAACCCCTTTAATGGCTTGCAAGCGTGTGGAGTACCAGGTGGCGTCCGCTTGCAAGCGCGCACGAATAGAAGCATACATCACGCGCTCTTCTTCACTGCCAGGATTATCCAGCACCGTAATATCGTTTTCGGCCTTGGCCCCCAGATGCAACAGCAACGTGGCATCCCCGCCATCATCCAGAATCATGTTGGCCGGTTGACCGCTTGGCCAATTAAAGATTTCATGGGCGTAATCCCAATAGTCCTCCAGGGATTCCCCTTTAATCGCAAAGACGGGGTTCCCCCCCGCTGCGATGGCTGCAGCGGCATGATCTTGCGTAGAAAATACATTACATGACGCCCAGCGGACTTCGGCACCCAGCGCCACCAGGGTTTCAATGAGGACCGCGGTTTGAATCGTCATATGGAGGCTACCCGCAATGCGGGCACCTTTTAAGGGCTGCTTGGCGGCATATTCTTCCCGTGTTGCCATCAAGCCCGGCATTTCTGTTTCGGCGATGGCAATTTCACGGCGCCCCCAATCGGCAAGCCCTATATCAGCAATTTTATAGTCCGTAAAAACAGGATCAACAACAGTACTCATGCAGGATAAACTCCATATTTCGGGTGCATCTGGTAAACAGCTTGATACACAGTAAATGTCATTAAGCAGCGCGCTTTAATACATGGGCCTTGTCTGTCGCTTCCCAAGTAAATTCTGGTTCATCGCGACCAAAATGTCCGTACGCTGCCGTCTTTAAATAGATGGGACGTAACAAATCCAGCATTGTGATGATGCCTTTGGGTCGCAAATCAAAATGCTCACGCACCAAGCGGGCAATCTCATCATCAGGGATAACCCCAGTTCCCTCAGTATACACAGTGATATTGATGGGCTCAGCCACTCCAATAGCATAGCTAAGCTGCACCTGACACTGCCTTGCCAAGCCGGCGGCAACAACGTTTTTCGCCACATAACGCGCCGCATAGGCCGCTGATCGATCCACTTTTGAGGGATCCTTCCCGGAAAACGCGCCCCCGCCGTGCGGACACGCTCCCCCATAGGTATCAACGATAATTTTACGCCCCGTTAACCCCGTATCCCCCTGCGGGCCTCCAATTACAAACTTGCCCGTAGGGTTCACTAAAAAGCGGGTATCTGCAGTAAGCAAACCCTCGGCGAACGTTGGACGAATAATGTTTTCTATAACAGCTTCTCGAATCTCGTCTTGACCAACTGCCTCGTCGTGCTGCGTCGATAACACAACGGTATCGACTTCAACGGGACGGCCATTCACATACCGAAAAGTCACTTGAGACTTGGCGTCGGGGCGTAGCCATGGCAGCCGACCATCCCTACGCAACTCGCTTTGGCGTTGCACGAGACGATGGGCATACCAAATTGGGGCAGGCATGAGGTCAGGCGTTTCATCACAGGCATAGCCGAACATAAGGCCCTGATCGCCCGCCCCTTGATCTGCCGCGTGCTCCGGACTACGATTGACGCCTTGCGCAATATCGGGCGATTGCTTATCGTACGCCACTAACACGGCACAGCCGTTATAGTCGATCCCATAAGCGGGGTTGTCGTAACCAATTGCACGTACCGTATCACGTGCAACCTGAATATAATCAACATTGGCGTGGGTGGTAATTTCCCCAGCGAGCAACACGAGCCCGGTATTGCATAGGGTTTCTGCGGCTACCCGTGCTTGGGGGTCTTGGGCCAGTATGGCGTCAAGAATGGCATCGGAAACTTGGTCAGCCACCTTGTCCGGGTGGCCTTCGGAAACAGATTCAGAGGTAAATAAAAAATCGTTTTTTGACACAATAGGCGTCCTGGTGGTTGTGCTGACGGAGACAGCATCAGGTTAACAAAATGCGTTGCACCTGCATTTGTAACGCAAGAAAACCAGGCGCGACGCTTTAGCGGTAATCGTTACAGGTCATTAAAATGTGACCTATTTATCGCCCCGCAAGTTGTCGGTTAACTCAGCGATACAGGGTATTTTAAGCGAAATCGCTCACTCGTGTTGCAAATTTCAAGAAATTTTAGAAGGTTGTTCCCTACATGCTACTGGCATTTCTAAAAGTTTTCGCCAAACTTCCCCTCCCGGTTTTACATTTTGTGGGCAAAGGCATAGGGAGCATTATTTACTGGTTTCCCGGTCGTTACCGCATTCGAATTGATCGAAACTTGCGCCAAGCAGGCTACCCCAGCAAAGGGATGGGACGTCGCGCCTCGGCACAAACTGGCGCGATGATTATGGAAACTCCAAAAGTGTGGCTCAATCACCAAAGCTGTTTACGCATCACCAGTAGTCAGGATGACGCCATCGTGCACACCGCCCGCCAAGCTGGCAAAGGAATCCTTTACTTAACACCCCATTTGGGAAGCTTTGAAATTACGGCCCGTTATATCGCTCAGACCAGTCCCATCACCGTCATGTATCGGCCACCACGATGGTCACCTTTGGCACCAGTCATGGCACAAGCGCGCAATATCCCGGGATTGCGAGCCGTACCTGCCAACCTGCAGGGTGTTCGGGAGTTCGTTCGTGCCTTGCGCAAAGGTCAGGCGGTAGGCATGCTACCGGACCAGGTTCCCCGCGGCGGTGAGGGGATATGGACACCATTTTTTGAGCGCCCCGCCTACACCATGACCTTAGCGGCCAAACTTGCCCTACAGACACAAGTCGCTGTCGTATTAACCGCTGGTGAACGACTTCCCGCCGGACGTGGCTGGCGCATTCATTACGAGCGCCTACCCGAACCCTTGCCGGCCACGGTAGAAGAGCTCACCCAGGCCATCAACCAAGCAATGGAACGCCTCATCCAACGCTTCCCCGAACAATATTTATGGAGTTACAGCCGCTATAAGCGTCCCGACGGTGCGCCCCCAAAACCCGATTTTCCTCCGTTTCCAGAATGAATAAAAAACGCATTATCACTGCGATATTTGCCTATTTTGGCAGACGCTCTACCCGCGCGCGCCAGCGACTGGCATCCCTGTTGGCATGGCTGGGACGACGGCTGCTGCGCTCTCGCGTGCACATCGTGCAAACCAATCTCGCCCTCGCCTTTCCTCATTTGAGCAAGGCAGAGCAACAACATTTGCTGCACCGGCATTTCCAGCTTTTGGCACAATCGGTAATTGACCGGGGTGTGCTGTGGTTTGGTAGCAAAGAAAAAATCCTCGACATGGTCTCAATCACCGGCTTAGAGCATTTGGAAACGCTACTTGCCAACAAGCAGCCAATACTGCTGCTGGCCCCACACTTTATTGGTCTGGACGCGGCGGCAACGCGCCTGACCCTATTCCTTAAAGAGTCCGCAACCATGTACACTTCACAAAGTGATGCTGCAGTCGATACGATAGTTAGGCAGGGACGCGGTCGTTTTAATCAAGTGCATTTGGTGAATCGCAAACAAGGGATCCGTGGATTACTTCGCTATCTACGTCAAGGGGTTCCTGTTTATTATTTACCCGATATGGACTTTGGCCGCCGTGGCGCAACATTTGTCCCCTTTTTTGGGGTTCCCGCGGCCACCTTGACCACCACGGCACAAATTGCACGTAAGTGGTCCGCGGCGGTGGTGCCTATTGTGACTACACTAAACGACACCACCGGTGTGTATGACGTAAAGGTGCTTCCTCCCCTGGACAACTATCCAGGACCACAGGATGATACGGCTGCGACGGCTCGGCTATCGCGTTACATAGAAACGTGGGTAGCGCCCGACCCCGCCCAATACTATTGGGTACACCGGCGCTACAAAACGCGCCCCAACCCCGATGATCCAAAACTCTATTAGGCTTGCTAACCATGACATCTACCGCTATGAGTGCTGAAGCCATTGCAAAATTCCTTCAGGAAAATCCTGAGTTTTTTGAACAATATCCTGAGACTTTTGCCAATTTAAAGGTTCCACACCCCCATCAGAGCAAAGCAATTTCGCTTGGAGAACGACAAATCCTCACCCTGCGATCACGCATGCGGGATCTTGAGTGGCAACTGTCGGGCCTGGTGCATCATGCCACGGGCAATGAGCGGATTAGCCAACTCTTGATCGATTGGTGCGCCAGCCTTTTGTCCGAAGATAATATCCAACAGCTTCCCGAGCAAATTGAACAAGGTATCGCACGCTTATTTGAACTTCCCAATCTTGCCCTTAAAGTGTGGGACTTGCCCCGGCTCGGTGACCACCAACCCTGCTGTCAGGCCGTCTCGGCAGAACTAAAGCAAGAGGTTGAGCAAATGCAGCAACCCTGGTGCGGTCAACCCGAAGCGCAACTGGCAATTCACACCCTTACGGAAGCTCCTGCCAGTGCGGCGATTATTCCCCTCACAATCGGCACGCCGCCAGTACATGTTGGCGTATTGGTGTTAGGGTCGCCTGACGAAACCCGCTTTACCCCAGATATGGGCACGGAGTTCCTCAAAACCATCGCACGGCTGGCAGGGGCCGCACTCAGCCGCCTTTCGCAGCCCGAGGCACCCGTAACTGCCTAGATAAGCGTCTACCCATGACACGCCTGCCATCTACCATCACAACCTGGCTGGAGACTCTTAAAACCAATCGCCGCCTATCCGAGCATACGCTTAAAGCCTATGCACAAGATATACAGCACCTGGTTACCTTAGCGAAAGACCAGGCGTTAGATACATTGACAGAAGAAGATATTCGATACTTTTTAGTGCGTCTGCACGGACAAGGCTACCAGCCTCGCAGCCTGGCCCGTATGCTGGCGGCATGGCGAAACTTCTACGAATGGCAGCGTGCTCACAGCGGTGGAGCATCGAATCCAACAGCCTACGTACGCCCCCCGAAAGCTACCCAACCCCTGCCACAGGTCCTTTCCGTAGACCAGGCAAAAGCCCTTTTGGATCGAGCGGGTTTGCCCCGACCCCAAAGTGCTGTAGAGTGGCGCGATCAGGCGATGTTTGAAGTTCTCTACTCAAGTGGTCTACGTCTGGCGGAGCTGGTAAGCCTCGATGTGCAATATATACACAGCCCGAACTATACCTCCCGCAGCTGGCTCCAGTTACCAGAACATGAGGCTGTGGTGTATGGCAAGGGGGGTAAAACCCGATCGCTGCCACTGGGCAAATCTGCCCTGCAGGCGTTGCACGCTTGGTTAAAAATCCGTCCGGAATTATTGCCCGCCATTGCCACGGCAGACAGCCGCGCGGCATTATTTTTAGGCGTACGTGGTAAACGTATTCATCCCCGCGTTGTCCAGCGTCAACTAGAAAAGCTGGCCGCCCAAGCAGGCCTGCCCACCCGCGTACACCCGCATACCTTGCGTCATAGCTTTGCAAGCCACTTATTACAATCCGCTCAAGACTTACGGGCCGTACAGGAGCTGCTTGGTCACCGCAACATTTCAACCACGCAAATCTATACCCAGCTGGATTATCAACAGCTTGCGAATATTTATGACCAAGCCCACCCAAGAGCCAGTCGCAAAAAAGATAATGCGGATGACTAGTCTTGCAACGCAGTTACAAACTGGCCTGCGTTCCAGCGCACCATACCCAGATAAGTATCAGCGGGACCCCCCTCCGGCCCCAGTGACTCTGCAAATAATGGGCCACTGACGGGCATCCCTGTGGTTGCCGCCAACTTATCAATCAGTTTTGGGTTGGTAGCCCGGTCTGAAAAAATAGCAATTTTTTCGTATTGGGCAGCTTTTTCGGCGATCGCAGCAACATCATCAGAGGATGGTTCTGCTTTACTTGACAGGGCTGGTGTCACAATAAAATTAACCTCGTAAGCTTCGCCAAAATATTGAAAAGCTCCATTTGCCGTCATTACATTTCGGTGTTCTTCTGGCAGCGCCTCAAACGCGTCCCGCAATTCTTTATGAAGCTTTTCAGCCTGGTCAAGATAGGCATCCAAACGCTGCTGATAATAAGCGTTACTTTGCGCATCAATGGCCGCCAAGCCGGAACTGATATTTTCTGCATAAATCATGCCGTTGCGGAGATCGTGCCATGCATGCGGATCCACTGACTCCCCTTCAATCGGCGCAACCCCGTCACTCGCAATAATATGTTCACCGGCAAACTCGGACGTCTTTAACAAAGAAGATAACCACGGTTCTAAACCCAGGCCATTAGAAACTAACACATCCGCCTGCGCCAACCGTTTCAGATCGTTCGATGAAGGCTCGAAATGATGGGGATCCCGGTCGCGTCGAACCAAGGCGCTTACCTCGACCGCATCCCCACCCACTTGCCGCGTGATATCCTTTAAAACAGAAAACGTCGCCACAACGATCACAGGAGAATCATCTTGCGCTGTCACAGGCTGATAATAGAAATAAGACACCACAGCCAACAAAACAATCAGCAATTGTAATAAACGATACAATCTTAGCTTCACCCTCATGGTTATCCTTAAGCCATTCTTATCATTACTCGTTATCAAGCATTCGTTGTGAGACAATCACCGCTTAATGATATACCACTTAAACGATATCAGGGAGCTACCCTATAGCACAGTTTCAAGAAACAGGATATAGTCATTGGCACATTTTCAACTAGGATTGTCCTGGCTGGAGATCTTACCGTCCGATTACTAAGGAAGTATCATGACAAATTCAGACACGACTAAGCAGGAAAAGCTGCTGACGGAAACCGAGCTTCTCGCCATGTCTGAGGACGACTACATGAATGATGAGCAATTGGCTTTTTTCAAAAATCGTCTTAAAGAACTGGAAGCTGAAATCTTGGCGAACGCTGGTGCAACCACAGAATACCTGCGTGAAACGCAGTTTGCGCCCGACCCCGCTGACCGTGCAACCATTGAAGAAGAGCATGCACTGGAATTGCGCACGCGCGACCGTGAGCGCAAACTCCTGAAAAAGGTCCAGCAATCCTTGACACTTATCGATTCCGGAGAGTACGGATGGTGTGAGGAAACAGGCGAGCCCATTGGCATTCCGCGTCTTTTAGCACGGCCAACGGCTACGCTTACATTAGAGGCACAGGAGCGTCGGGAAAAACGTCAAAAACTTTATGGTGACTAAGCGTAATCAAACCTACACAGCACGCCCATCTTGAAACCATAAAAATCATCCCCATGTGTGACTATGTCAACACAAGAGGATTTTTATGGAACAATTCCACGCCACCACCATCGTTTGCGTACGTCGGGGTAACGAAGTTGCAATCGGAGGGGACGGTCAGGTCACGCTCGGAAATATCGCCATTAAAGCGACCGCAAAAAAAATTCGTCGCCTCTATCATGACACCATACTTGCTGGCTTTGCAGGGGCCACAGCAGACGCCTTTACCCTGCAAGAGCGCTTTGAAGGAAAACTAGAAAAACACCACGGCAATCTTCTACGCTCCGCTGTTGAGCTTACGCGAGATTGGCGCACCGATAGGGTGTTACGGCGGCTCGAGGCCATGCTTATCGTGGCCGACAAAGAAAACACCTTGATTCTTAGCGGCAATGGCGATGTACTAGAGCCAGAACATGGCCTCGCAGCCATTGGCTCGGGAGGCGCCTATGCTCAGGCAGCCGCCCATGCCCTACTAGATAACACCGATCTTGGGCCAGCAGAAATCGCAAAAAAATCACTAGAAATCGCTGGCGAAATGTGTATCTATACGAATAACAACCACGTTATAGAAACGCTATAACCCGTCACCCAGGTAGTAAAATTATGTCTGCACAAACCATGACTCCCGGCGAAATCGTCTCAGAACTCGATAAAAACATCGTCGGACAAACCCAAGCCAAACGATCCGTCGCGGTTGCCCTACGAAACCGCTGGCGACGTCAGCAAGTTGCCGAGCCTCTACGTAGCGAAATCGTGCCTAAAAACATCATGATGATCGGGCCCACAGGGGTTGGCAAAACAGAGATTGCACGCCGTTTGGCAAAGCTGGCGAACGCGCCTTTCATCAAAGTTGAAGCCACAAAGTTTACAGAGGTCGGCTACGTTGGTCGCGATGTTGACACCATTATTCGCGATCTCATTGAAATAGCGATCAAGCAAATGCGAGATATTGAAATGCGCCGCGTTCGCCATTTGGCGGAAGACGCTGCGGAGGATCGCATTCTTGATATCTTGCTGCCTCCGTCTCGCAACAGTTACGGCCAGCCCGTGCGGGATGAAACTGGCACCCGCCAAACCTTCCGCAAGCAGCTCCGTGAAGGCAAATTAGATGATAAAGAAATAGAGATCGAAGTTACCCAAACAATGCCTCAAATGGAAATTATGGCGCCACCGGGCATGGAAGAAATGACCGAGCAGCTGCGGGACATGTTTGCCGGGCTCGGAAAAGATCGCACTAAAACGCGCAAAATGACCATTAAAGAAGCGTTAAAACAGCTTACCGAAGAAGAGGCCGCAAATCGGGTCAATGAAGAAGACTTGCGTGCGGCTGCCGTGCATAACACGGAACAAAATGGCATGGTCTTCCTGGATGAAATTGATAAAATTGTCACCAACCAAAGCCAACGCAGTGGGGATGTGTCTCGCCAAGGCGTCCAGCGTGACTTGCTACCGCTTGTTGAAGGAACCACCGTCTCAACCAAATATGGCCCCATTCGTACGGACCATATTCTGTTTATTGGCTCCGGTGCCTTTCATCTATCTCGGCCATCCGACCTAATTCCGGAGCTTCAGGGCCGCTTCCCCATCCGGGTAGAGCTGGATTCATTAACCGCAGAGGATTTTGTACAGATTTTATCGGAAACCGATGCCTCCCTCACCAAACAGTACAGCGCACTGCTCGCAACGGAAGAAATTACCCTGATTTTTGCCGAGGATGGGATACACCGGCTGGCTGAACTGGCCTATCAAGTGAACGAGAAAACCGAGAATATTGGCGCCAGACGACTGTACACCGTGATGGAAAAGCTATTGGATGACCTGTCATTTAACGCGACCCGTCATAGCGGCGAAACCATTACCATTGATGCCGCCTACGTCGATAAACAGCTTGCTGATACGGTTGCTAGCGATAATTTGGCACGTTACGTGCTGTAAATTTGGACGCAGTTATTTGGAAATTGCCGTTACGACATACTTTCCATTTTCACGCTTGGCGGTAAACTTGATTTTATCGCCAGGCTGTATCCCCTCAAGTAATGCGGGATCGGCTTGATAAACCAAAGTCATGGCGTCCAGCTCCAGATCCCGGATTGTGCCATGCTGAATGGTAATTTTCCCCGCATCCGCTTGCACACGGCGAACCTCACCACTGGCTTTGGCTTCTTGAGCCATCGCAGGGGCGGCATAAAACGACGTTACGGCAAGTGCTGCCAACACGCCTTGTGCGACCGACTGATGTAAAAAACTCATGGTACACGTCCTTTCCGTTAAAACTGCGCGTAGGCCAAGGATACCGCAAAGCCACTACGATAAACAATGACTTATGTACAGATCGCGGCTAATATTTGCGCAAATAACGTTTCAGCATACTTCGGATCTACCCACCGGGCAACAATAACCAGTTCAGCCTCGGGCACCACCAAACAAAAATTCCCCCCCGCCCCAATGGCACAATAACTAGATGCCGGCAAACTGGAGAATAACTGCTGATTCGTATTCAGCCAGGTCAAATACCCATAATAAGGCGCTAAGTCACAAGGTTGCCGCATTTGCGCCAACCACGAGGCGGACACCACTTGTTGTTTGTTATAACGGCCTTCATTAAGCATCATCATGCCAATTTTGGCCTGATCCTCTGCTGCAATAGAAACCCCACCGCCCCAATGCGTTCCCCCTGGCACCGACGGTACCCGGCGCCCATATACTTCTGTCCAGGCATTGTCATAACCGACCCATTGCCAAGCATGCTGGGCCCCAACGGCTTGCATGATTCTTTCCTCGAACACTTCGGGCAGCGGCCGCCCAAACAAATGCAGCAACGCCAGGGACAGCTGGTTAATACGAACGTCGTTATACTCCCAATACGCCCCCGGAGCGGACAGCGGGCGTAGACTGCCTTTTTCACCCTCAGGCTTGGCGGCAAACTCCACTACCCGGTAATGATCCGCCTGGTCAGGTAAGCCAAAGCACCAGCCTGTCCATTCACTGGTTTGCTGCAACATCTGCGCCCAGGTTACTTGGCGGTTATGCGCCCCCTCAAAACCAAACCCTTGAATGCGCTGGCTGATCGGCGCATGCACGTCGGGCAATAAGCCATCATCATGGGCAATACCCGCCAACAGCGCTAAATAAGTTTTAGCAATGCTAAAGGTTAAGTCACTACGCGTGGGCTCCCCCCATGATAGGACCTGCTGTCCTTGATGCATTACGACACCGCTTGCTGGCCCCCTATCATGTATCGGCCCCAATAGCTGGTTCCACGGTGCGGGGTCATTCACATGCACCCCCCATTTATCATCCACCTCACGCGTCCAGGCAACCTCATGTTGTTGGGCAAACTGTGCGGCCTTACGTAAGCGTTCTGTTTGTGTCACTGATTAGCTCCTGTTTATTTTGTGTTTTTATTCATCACCCACTGCACCGATCAAAGGGATCAGCCGCTGATCAGTATATCAGCGTTTAGACGCCACCCGGAGGACGCGATAACATAGGCATGTCCCCTGAAATGCTACCTTTGGAGTTTATCCATGTCACGTGCTCGTGTTCTTGACACCGCTCACCAATATTTCGATTCTGGCGCCTTTAAAACATTGCTTGCCAAACGTATTGCACAACCCACCGAAAGTCAAAACCCTGCACGTCAGGCTGCTTTGCTTGCTTATTTGGAAGCGGATTTGGTTCCCACGTTTCATGCGCTTGGCTTCACCACCGAAGTTTTTCCAGATCACGCCAATGGCACCTATTTTCTGTATGCAGCGCGCTTGGAAAATGAGCACAACACAACCGTTCTTGGCTATGGGCACGGGGATGTGGTCCTCGGGATGGAGGACCAATGGGAAGGCCACGTAAATCCCTGGCAGCTTACTGAGCACAAGCAACGCTGGTATGGTCGTGGCATCGCCGACAATAAAGGACAGCATACGGTTAATCTTGAAGCCCTGAGAATTGTGTTGGAAGAACGTGGCGAGCTGGGTTTTAATTGTAAATATTTAATCGAAATGGGTGAAGAAATTGGTTCGCCAGGCTTACGGGAGTTTTGCCTCAAGCACAAAGACTTATTACAGGCAGATCTACTGATCGCCTCAGATGGCCCCCGTTTAAGTGCGCACCGCCCTACCCTGTTTTTAGGGGCACGGGGCTGCTTTAATTTTGATTTGACCATTCATGCCCGCGACGGTGCACACCATTCCGGGAACTGGGGCGGCTTGCTGTCCAACCCCGGCATACAGCTTGCCCATGCCATTGCCTGCATCACTTCTGCAACGGGTCAAATCCGTTTACCCGACTGGTTGCCGGACCAATTACCTGACACGGTTCGACAGGTTTTGAAGGATTGTGAAATCGAGCCAGACGACAACAGCCCCACCATTGACCCCCAGTGGGGGGAGCCCGGCTTGCGTCTCGCAGAAAAAGTCTATGGCTGGTGCTCATTCGAAGTACTTGCCAGCCAAACTGGCACGCCCGACAAGCCCGTCAGCGCCATTCCCCCAAGCGCCTGGGCCCGATGTCAACTGAGATTTGTGGTGGGCGTTGATCCACAAAAAATTCTGCCCGCCTTACGGAAACACCTTGATCGCCATGGCTTCACCATGGTCGATATTCATGCCGATAATCAAGTGCAGTTTCAAGCCTCACGACTGGACCCTGCGGATCCTTGGGTAAGCTGGGTGGCGAATTCGATCGCCAAAAGTACGGGTCAACAGCCCGCTATTTTGCCCAACCTGGGAGGCTCCTTACCCAATGACATCTTTACCGACATTCTTAATCTAAAGACGGTGTGGATCCCCCACTCTTATCCGGGCTGCTCGCAACATGCGCCAAACGAACACCTGCCACCAGCGATACTGCGCGAGGGGCTTGCCATTATGGCCGGTGTGTATTGGGATCTAGGCGTCAGCAACCCCGAGCGTCATGCCACCACAAACATATAAAATCTGGCCAGTGGTAAAGCTGGCTAGATCGTGCATGAAATAAGAAACTGCATGCGCAATCTCTTCTGGCTTACCCACGCGCTTAACCGGAAGCCTGTCAATAATCGCTTTTGTCTGTGGCAGTCCAGCCGGATTCACTTGGTGAAAGAGCTCGGTACCAATCGGGCCTGGCCCAATGGCATTTACCGTAATGCCTTTGTCGGCCAACTCCATGGCCCAGGTTCTTGTCATCCCAAGCAACGCGGATTTGCTCGCGGCGTACGCGGTACGTCGTTCTTTACCCAACACCACACGTGAGCTAATGTTCACAATCCGCCCAAAGCCTTGCGCCAGCATTTCAGGCAATACGTGCTGCACAATCATTAATGGGGCTTCAACGTTAACCTTGGCAACCTCGCGCATATCGTCTACCGCCGTATCAGGCAGATATGCAGGCTTTACGATTCCCGCGTTATTTACCACGCGAGTAATTGCGTGTGCTTGCGTAAGCGCCTTCATAACAGCATGCAAGGCATTTGCATCCGCCAAGTCTACATCAATATATTCACTTACCGTTGACGCTGACGCCGGTGGCTGTCGATCCAAATTAAAAACGTGATAGCCTTCGTCATGCAGACGCGCTGCGACGGCCTGTCCAATCCCGCTGGAGGCCCCTGTAACGATAACATTTTGCCGTGACATCGCTCCTCCTTAAGCGTGGTTTCAAGCATGGTCCGAAGAAGATACGGTTGCAAACCGGCCGGTAATACCCCCATCTACAACAAGCTCCGTCCCGGTTATGTAAGAAGCTTGGGAAGATGCCAGGAATACCACGGCCTGTGCGATCTCCCACGCTGTTCCCATGCGCCCCATGGGCACTTGGGCGTCCCGCTTACGGGTAACCTCTTCGGCACTGCCTGTCTCTGAAAACGCCCGGCTGATATTTTTCTGTACCCGAGGCGTATTAATTAACCCTGGCACCACGGTGTTCGCACGGATCCCATCCTGGGCATATTCTTGTGCAATCATGCGAGTAAAATGAATAACGCCTGCCTTGGTAACACTGTAGGCAAGATGAGGGTAGCCCAAATACTGTAAGCCAGCCACCGAGGATAAGGTCACAATAGCACCGCCGCCCCGCTGTTTCATCGCGGGAATTATTAGCTGACTGCCAATGAGCAAGCTATCGAGATTAAATTGATGGATGCGTGTCAAATCTTCGGAGGACGTCTGCATCACACCCCCGATTTTGCCAATGCCAACGTTGGCGATATACCCATCAATGCCCCCATAGTGGGCCAGTGCCGCCTCAACAGCAGCTGCCATATCTTGACGCTGCGACACATCGCCTTGCAGCGCCAAGGCATCGCCTCCCAGGGCACGAATATTATCCGCCGTATCCACTGCAAGCGCTTCATCAACATCTAACGCGATCACCCGCGCACCGCAATGGGCCAGCAACAATGCTGTTGCTTTACCAATACTCAAGCCGGAATCGGCACTTCCTGCCCCCGCCACAAAGATGACTTTGCCGTTAAAAGATGGCCCGCACCTAACTGCCTTGGGAATTTCAGTATGCATCGCTTACCGCCTCCTTAATCGCCCGCTTTGGCAACACGACCTCCCGCAATATTATGACGCTTTAAAGCTTGCGCAACGAAGCCACTGTCACGAACGTGGCGCACAAACTGCTGGAATAAGGCATGAACCTCTGTGGGTCGTGTTTTAGCGACTCCGACGGCCTGGCGAATGACCATAAAATTTCCGGGCAACAAGCGCAAGCCAGACATGCCTTGCATGCTTAGCTCAAGTTGCTGCTTAACCCCGGCGGCGACTTCTACCCCTTGTTGGAGAAAATGCTCTACCACGGCGGGAGAAGTCGGTGCACGATGCAATTGTGCATGTTTAATCGTACGGCTTAAATATAAGTCGTAGGCGCTACCCTGGCCCACCATAATATTGTTGCCGTGCTGATCTACCTGCTCTAGCGTCGTGATTGGCGAGGCCTCCCGTACCAGATAGGCACCTTCAATTAACACGTAGGGATCCGTGAATTCCAGGTGCTCGCCACGTTTGGGATCAATCGCAAAAAACCCGAAATCTGATTCGTCTTGGGTAACCGCTTCGACAGAATGCGCCGCCGCTTTATGAACATTGAGGGATATGGGGAGATCACACACGCGTGCAAATGCTTGGGCAATATCCACAGACACCCCGGTTGGCGGGTTCCCTTCGCCCTCATCTTTCGCCAAAATGGGGTTGCCCACATTAATGCTGGCTCGTAGCACGCCACCGGGAGCAATTTTTGAGCGTACGTCCGGACGTATTGACGCCTTAAAATTATGCGGCATAATGTTCTACGCTTTCTCCGTATCCAGCGATGCTGAAATAACACCCCGCCCCTGTAAGCTCGTAATGGTGTCTTGGCTAAAGCCAAACTCTTGCAACACTTCCTGTGTGTGCTGACCCAATAACGGGCTTGGTCGTCTAACCTTTTGCGGGGTTTCCGAAAACTTGCTTGCAAACCCAAGCGTATTCACCATACCCGCTTTGGGATGCTCAAATGACTGCACCATTTCACGTGCCACATAGTGGGGGTCTTGCAATGTCTGGGACAAGGTATTAATTGGACCTGCCGGAACCCCTGCCGCATCACATTTTTCTATCCATGCCTGGGTATCATCCGTTGTCAGCACTTCTTCGAGCAAAACTTCAAGCGCATCGATATTATTGTTTCTATCCGTATTGCTTAGAAAACGTTCATCCGCGATCCACTCGGGTTTGTGCACCACATCGTTACAGAAACGTTCCCAGGTACGCTGGTTGGCGCAGCCGAGCACCAAGTAGCCATCGCGTGTAGCCAACGATTGGTAAGGAGCAGAAACGCGGTGTCGAGAGCCAGTCGGGACCGGGTCCGTGCCTTCGGCAAAGTACGCTGCGGCCTCCCAGGTGAACCAGGGAATCCCACACTCTGCAATGGCAACATCCACATGTTGGCCTTCACCAGTTTTCAATTTATGAATATAGGCGGACAAGATAGAGTACGTAGCTGTAATTCCCGCACCAATGTCATAGACAGCAACCCCTGCTTTTAGCGGCCTGCCTCCTACCTCACCCGTCATGGACATTAGCCCTGTTGCCCCTTGCGCCACCAGGTCAAACCCGCCCTTGGTGCTATACGGGCCCGTTTGGCCATAGCCGGAGATGGAGCAATAAATAAGGCCTGGATTGATCGCCTTCAGCGTTTCATAATCCACCCCAAGCGATTTGGTAACTCCCGGGCGATAATTTTCTACCACCACATCACAGGACTTCACCATTTCATAAAACGCCTGCTTGACGTCGTCGTCTTTCAGGTTCAGACCAATACTGCGCTTGTTGCGGTTGATCTGCATAAAGCAGGTGGATTCATCGTTAATAAATGGGCCCATTTGACGAGAATCATCCCCGCCATTCAGTTTTTCTATTTTTATGACATCTGCCCCCATATCCGCCAGGACCATTGTGCAATATGGCCCAGCCATAATTTGGGACATATCCAGTACCCGCAAACCTTCTAAGGGTAGCGACATAAAACTCTCCACTTATCTAATAACTGACTTCACAGGGCAGCTCGTTACTTACCTTGCCACGTATATGGCCGTTTCTCCAGAAACGCCTCGACCGCCCCATGAAAGTCTTCACTTGTGTAACAACGCTTAATGTAATCATCACTAGCCTCTTGGGGGGCCCGCCGCTCTTCCAGGGTGCGTTGCATGCCAATTTTAACGGCCTCCAGCGTTAAGGGAGCAACACTTAATAACTCTTGTACCAGCTGCTCAACCGCCCCATCCAAGTCTTCGGGCGCACAAATACGGTTCACGACATTCAAGGCATAGGCCTCCTCAGCCGTAAACATTTTCCCCAACATTAACATCTCTTTGGTTTTGGTAATGCCCAAATAATCGATTGCCCGCGCAAGGTTAGTCACCGACAAGCAATTGCCCAAAGTTTTTGAAATAGGGATCCCGAATTTAAGCTTGGTATTGGCATAACGGAAATCACATGCCAGTGCCAAGGCGACACCACCCCCCGCACAAACCCCATCAAGCACGGCGACCGTTGTGCAAGACAACGCTTCAAGGCGACCAACAATGGCGTCAATGCGGCGTTCGTAGCCAATCGCATCGTCATCGGAGGTAAAGTTACGGAAGTGGCTGATGTCCGTTCCCGCAACAAACGCCTTACCTCCTTCACCGCGCAAGACGACGACTCGAATGCGATCGTCTTGTTCGATTTCCTCAAGGGCGGCGTCAAGTGCATCGTACATGGCAACCGTAGCGGCATTATGGGCCTGTGGTCGATTAAAACGTATCCATGCGACCTGATCATTTTTTTCAAACAAAAGTTCTTCTGTACTCATAATGCCTTCCTGACTCTAACGCATTTTACTAACGGTTAACCCCCATAGACATAGCGTACCAAAGATAAGGAGATATCGGGCAAATACGTATTAATTAACAATACGGTTGCCAATACGCCAATAAACCCAAGGTTAACGCGCGTGGTTTTCCAGATGTCCGATTTCGCAATGGAACAAGCAGTAATTAAAACGCTGGCCACAGGGGGAGTCTGCTGACCGATCGCCAAGTTCAGCGTAACAATCAAACCAAAGTGAATGGGATCAATCCCTACGGTATGAACCAATGGCATCACAATGGGAATCACTAAAATAATTGCTGCCGCCGAATGCAAGAACATGCCCAAAATAAGGAAGAACACGTTCAGAATCATAAGAATAACGTAGCGATTGGAGCTAAAGCTTTCTATGCTGGCAGCAAGTTCCTGGGGCAAACGTGCTTGCGTTAAGTAAGAACCCACCAGTGCTGACGCAGCCACCAACAGCATGACAACCGCGGTCTGCAAGCCACTTTGCACGCACGAGTCGTACAATCTTTTAAACGTTAATTCCCGGTAAATCACACCACTAATCAGCAACGCCACTAATACTGCAAGGCCCGCCCCTTCAGTAGCGGTAACAAACCCGCCAAAGATACCCCCCAGAATAATCACCGGGATCATAAGTGCCCAAAACGCCTCTTTAAACGTTTTTTTCAAGCGGGACACCTCAAAACGTGCCTCGACAGGAAAGTTATGTTTGCGCGCGTAGTAATATGACACCAAGGCCAGCCCGAACGCCCCCATAATGCCTGGCAACACCCCGGCAACAAACATTTTGACAATGGATACTTGCGCCATGACGGCATATAAAATCATGGGAATGGACGGGGGCAAAATAATTGCCAGGGTTGCCGCCGACGAGGAAATGGCCGCCGCAAATTCTTTGGAATAACCGCGCCGCTCCATCGCAGGAATCAACACACTTCCCAAGGCTGCCACGCCCGCAACTGCAGAGCCTGAAATTTCTGCAAAAAATGCGGAAGAACCAATTGTGACCAGGGCCAGGCCACCCCGAATAAAGCCGAGCAACGCCGTTGTAAAATCAATTAAACGGCGCGCCAGGCTGGAGTTATTCATAATGGCGCCGGCAAAAATAAACAAGGGAATCGCCAACAACGCATAGTTTGTAGAACCATCGAACAGCACCAACGGTATCTCTGGCAGCGCTGTTACGCCATAACTAAAAAATGTTCCGGCAGCCCCCACTACTGCCAATGCCACAGCAATAGGCACATTAATCACAATAAGGGCAATGAGCCCTAACAGCATTAACCCAATAGCCATAATATCCTCTCAGCAGCCTGCTTTTTATTAAATAAGATCATCTTCTGCCTCTTCGATCGGATCTACTCCTCCGCGCCGCGCTTCCTCAAGCGTTTCCGGCAATCTGAGCAATTCCGCCAAGATAAATAAGGCCGCCCCAATGGGTACCGTAGATTGTGTCAGCTGCTGGGAGATGGCTGGCAGGCTTACCAACCGACTGCCTTCAAGAATTTGCACAACCTGCATTCCGGTCCAGGCGAGCAGCACCAGAAACCCAATCGTAATAATTTCCGCAGCCAGCGCAACCACCACTCGCCAAGCAGGCGGAACCACCGCTTGAATACTGGGGCTGCCAATGTGCGCGCCACGACAAGCAGCGAGCGCACTACCGTAAAACGTCAGCCAGGCGAGGCCGATACCTGCCACTTCTCCAGTCCAGGAAAATGGCATTCCAAGCAAACGGGAACTGAAACCCAAAATGACAACGGCCGATATCACCAAAACCAGGATCATGACGATCATCGCTAAAATACGATCCAGCCCGACCCTTACACACTTTACAAGATCCATGTTGTTTCCTGGATGCGACAAAGAAATCCCGGACCGCCCCTACACCAGGGTAGAAAAGGCGTGCCCGGGAGCCGCTTGGTTAATCACGAAGTTCATTGATGCGATTCAGGAGTTCCTCCCCGTTTTCCACGGTTTCCTGGAACAGCTCATATACAGGCTCCGAAGCCTCTAAAAATGCTTCCTGATCAATATCGTTCACTTCCATGCCTTTTTCTTTCAGCTTCTCAAGCAAGTCGGTATCCATTTCTTCCCCCAACTTCAGGGCTACGGGTTGCATTTCAATGGCCACTTCTTCAAGTATTTTTTGGACATCTTCAGGCAACCGCTTCCAACTGGCCCCCGCCAACACAGAAACTGGGGTGTACACGTGGTTAGACATGGACAGATATTTCTGAACCTCATAAAAGTGGGCAGGATAAATTTGTGCTAAGGGGTTCTCCTGCCCATCGACTGCCCCTGTTTGCAAACCAACAAAGGTTTCGGAATAGGGCATTGGGGTGGGGTTGGCACCATAGAGCTTAAACATGCGCACTCGCCACTCACCATTTGGCGTACGCAACTTAATTCCTTTTAGATCCTCTGGCTTAACGATGGGACGTTTGTTATTGGTAATGTTTCTAAACCCATTTTCCCAAAATGCCAACAGCTTATAGCCGTGACCGTCGGCCACCTCTTTCAACGTGTCTGTCAGGAATTCGTCCTCATGAAAACGGGTGACATGGTCACGGTCATCCATGAGAAAAGGCAGCTCAAACAACGCAAATGCCGGATCCACAGAACTCATCACCGTCGATGGCAAAGCCATATCGATGGTGCCAAGCTTCAGCTTTCTAAGCATTTCCGTGTCGTTACCCAACTGGCTGGAGCCGTAGGCTTCGACGACCGCGTCATCCCCAAGCTTTTCATTGGCGCGCTTGGTGAATTCATTTGCCGTGGCATCCATTAAGGAGCCTGGCTCACCCACATGACCCAGCCGAATCTTGGTTTGCGCCTGAGCGCTTGATAATGCCCCTAGGGCAAGTAAACTTGCGGTTGCAACAACGCGCATTAATAGACGGGATTTAACGAGCATAGGATTCTCCTCCTTTGGTGATGACTATGGCGATGGATTGATTATCGAGATCTAACCTCTGCTTTTTCCGTAAGATAAGCCAGGGCCTCTGCAACCCCCCCCTTGGTATGAGGGACGCCAGCAAGCTCCAAGCCCATCTCAATCCCGGAAAGGGTGGCACACAAGCTCAAATCATTAAAGTCACCCAAATGTCCAATACGGAAGACCTTATCTTTTAGCTTGGTGAGCCCTTGTCCCAGGGACATATTGAAGTGATCCAACACAACCCTTCTGAAGGCATCAGCACTGTGGCCTTCTGGCATAATCACGGCAGTTAGCGATGGGCTGTACTCTGCTGGCTCAGCACACAAAACCTCCAAGCCCCACTTACGTACTGCCCGACGAGTAGCTTCAGCATGCCGCTTGTGACGTTCAAAAACTGTGTCAAGGCCTTCTTCAAGCAACATGTCTAACGCCACATTCAAACCATACAACAGATTGGTGGCTGGCGTGTAGGGGAAATAACCCGTTTCATTGCTAGCAATCATACTATGCCAGTCCCAGTATGAACGTGGCAAATCTGCTGTTTTACTGGCTTCCAACGCCTTATCGCTAACTGCATTAAAGGATAAGCCAGGTGGCAGCATCAAGCCTTTTTGCGAGCCAGCAACCGTGACATCAACCCCCCATTCGTCGTGCCGATAATCAATAGACCCTAATGATGAGATGGTATCCACCATAAGCAAAGCCTTATGGCTGGCGCTATCCATCGCATTACGGACAGCCTGAATATTGCTGGTGACACCCGTAGCAGTCTCATTATGAACCACACAAACAGCTTTAATTTCACCGGCTGTATCTGCCTTAAGACGCGCTTCAATTGCTGCTGGATCCGCACCGCGACGCCAATCGCCAGGCATGAATTCAACGCGTAGGCCCAACGCATCCGCCATTTTTTTCCATAACAAAGCAAAATGGCCCGTTTCCGTCATCAGCACCAAATCGCCCTTAGACAAGCTGTTCGTCAAAGCCGCTTCCCAAGCGCCGGTCCCCGAAGCCGGATAGATGATCACCGGACTCTCGGTTTTGAATATTTTCTTAACTTTGCTTAATACTTCGTGGCCAAGCTCACCAAATTCAGGTCCTCGGTGGTCAATCGTGACATTATCGATGGCGCGCAATACGCGATCAGGGACATTCGTGGGACCAGGAATCTGCAAAAAATGACGACCAGAAGGGTGTGCGCTAAGCTTTACCATGTGACATCCTTAAATTTTGGTATACAAGATACAATTTCTAATATCATAAATCTGTTAGCCCATTTTCAGCAAGTCTTAATGTCTTACCCTAGGGTAAGCCCTATATGTAGAATCAGGTAAAGTTGTATGGTTTACATTTGAGTTTTACAATTTATGCAATCGATGACGCAATCTCACGACTCTTCTGATATTTAGCAAATTGGTATACAAAAATGAGTGTCCAGCCTGATACCCCTGAGAACAGCATAAAACAAAAAATTGATTACTCGACGCTACCATCCGTGGTTACTGATCGACTACGGGAGCTCATCATCGAGGGGCAGCTGCCTCCTGGTGCCCGGCTCAACGAGCGTGAGCTATGCGATTTGCTTGGTGTTTCCAGAACCCCCCTCAGAGAAGCCTTTCAAACACTCGCGTTTGAAGGCTTAATTGAAATGCAGCCCAACAAAGGGGCCAAAGTCACGGTTTTATCCAGAAAGGATATTGAAGAAAGCTTTACTTTACTGGGCGCACTGGAAGAGCTTGCCGGGCAATTAGCCTGCGCCCATGCCAGTGAAGAAGACATCCTTGAAATCACTGCACTCACCTATGAAATGCAAGCCTTCTACACCCGCCAAGACTTGCCAAATTACTACCGCCTGAATCGAGAGATCCATCAAAAACTCATTCATGCCACCAGTAATGACCTACTCGAAAAAGTTCATACTCATTTAAACCGGCGTCTGCAAAGCCTACGCTTTCGTTCTAACTTAAACCAAGAAAAATGGACGATTGCTATGGAAGAGCACCTTGCCCTTGTGGATGCCCTAAAAGCCCGCGATGGGGAAGCATTGGGCCGCTTACTCAAAGAGCACCTCAAACGAAAATCTCGCTTTGCCCTAGATGAATTCACGCCGCGCGAAGACGCTGCGACGGCAACTAAGTAACTACGAAAGAAGTCGATACCATGAATGCTCCTGTTGCTCCTACGATTATCCATGCTGACCATCAGCGCAATACACTTGCCCGCCGCCTTGAACAAGCGGTTCAGGGTGAATTATTATTCAGCCGGGGCGATAGAGGGCGCTACGCAACCGACGCATCAATCTACCAAATCGACCCAGTTGGCGTGCTTGTCCCCAAAAACTTTACTGACGTAAAAATTGCCCGGGAAATCTGTGCGGAACTTAATACGCCACTCATTATGCGAGGTGGTGGCACCTCCCAATGTGGTCAAACAGTCGGGGAAGCCCTGATTCTAGATAACAGCAAATATCTTAATAAAGTTGTTTCGCTTGACTTGGAGGCAATGACTGTCACGGTCGAACCCGGCATTGTGTTAGATCATCTAAACGCATGGCTTAAGCCCCATGGCGTATGGTTTCCGGTAGATGTCAGTACCGCAGCCCAATGCACCATCGGGGGCATGGCCGGCAATAATTCCTGCGGCTCCCGTTCCATACAATACGGCAATATGGTTCATAACGTTACCGCCATCGATGCCTTGCTGGCAGACGGCACCGAGGCAAGCTTTGGACCCCTTGCAACAATGCCCCAGGATGACACCAGCCGCATTGGCCAAATCGTGCGCCAGCTTACCGAAATTGGTCAGCGAGAACACGACGAAATCACGCAACACGTTCCCAAAACATTACGACGTGTCGGGGGCTATAACATCGACATCTTTAATCCTCAAAGCAGCCGCCCCTACACGGTCGATGGTCAACCCAACCTTGCCCACTTACTCGTGGGCAGCGAGGGTACGCTGGCCATTAGTAAACAGATCACGCTAAAGCTCTCCCCGTTGCCCACACAAAAAGTATTAGGGGTTGTCAATTTCCCCACGTTTTACCAAGCAATGGATATGACGCAACACATCGTCACACTTGGGCCCGCGGCCGTTGAACTGATTGATAACACCATGATCCGGCTCGCCCTGGAAAATCCCGCTTTTAAAACCACCATAGAAAAAGCTCTGATTGGCGAGCCTGAGGCCGTCCTGCTGGTGGAATTTGCGGGGAACGATAAAGCCGAACAGGTCGCGAAATTAAAACAGTTAGGCGAGCTTATGGGCGATTTGGGTCTCCCTGACAGTGTAGTGGAGCTCATTACGCCGGCCGAACAACAAGCTTTATGGTCAGTTAGAAAATCCGCGCTTAACATCATGATGAGTATGCGTGGCGATGGCAAGCCCGTCTCATTCATTGAAGACTGCGCGGTTCCACTCGAGCATCTGGCCGAATACACCACTAAATTAACTGAAATTTTCCATAAACACGGAACCAACGGCACATGGTATGCCCATGCTTCTGTAGGAACCCTACATGTGCGACCCATCCTGGACATGCGTCGCGATGGCGGCCCTAAAATGCGTGCGATTGCGGAAGAAGCCAGCGCCTTGGTACGCGAATATAAAGGTGCTTTTTCTGGAGAGCACGGCGATGGCCTGGTAAGAAGTGAATGGGTGGCTTGGCAGTTCGGACCTCGCCTAATGAAGGCCTTTGAAGAGATTAAAGATCTATTTGATCCACAAGGCATTCTCAACCCTGGCAAAATTGTTCGTAGTCCAAAAATGGATGCCGTAGAGCTATTTCGCTTTAAACCGGATTACAAAGAGGAACCACTGCATGCGGCCCTGGACTGGTCGCGCTGGGATGTTAGCAGTGATCCCGTTACACAAAAATCTGGTGAGCCTGGCAGTGGGGACGATGCCACCGGGGGCTTTGCCAAAGCCGTGGAAATGTGTAATAACAACGGCCACTGCCGTAAATATGATTCCGGCACAATGTGCCCGAGCTATCGCGTCACACGCGACGAACGCCACCTTACACGAGGTCGGGCCAATACCTTGCGCCTGGCTATTTCCGGCCAATTGGGGCCAGACGCCTTAACCTCGCAAGAAGTCGCCGATTCGCTGGACTTGTGTGTCAGCTGCAAGGGCTGTAAACGTGAATGCCCCACCGGCGTTGATATGGCCAAGATGAAAATTGAAGTGCTCTATCAACGGCAGAAAAAGCACGGCATCAAATTAAAAGACAAACTCATTGCCACCATGCCACAATGGGCGCCGTGGGCTGCCAAATTCCCATGGTTATTTAATTTGCGAGACAAAATTCCTGGCGTTCCTTTACTGACAGAAAAGCTATTCGACCTCTCTGCCAAGCGCAGCCTTCCGCGCTGGCGCAAAGATACCTTCTTATCCCAGGCGTCATCCGTTCCGGTAGACGATGCGGATGTTGTTCTTTTTGCAGATACTTTCAACAACTATCTGGAATCTGAAAACGCTCATGCTGCCCACGCTGTCCTAACTGCTGCGGGGTACAAAGTACACGTTGCCCAAGCGCACCCGGATGACCAAGAAAAACAACGCCCCCTATGCTGTGGACGTACCTATCTTGCGGCTGGCTTAATTGATGAAGCCAAAGTAGAGGCGCAACGCGTCGTCACTGCCCTAAGCCCATTTATCCAAAAGGGTATCCCGATTGTGGGCCTTGAGCCCTCTTGTTTACTGTCTTTACGGGATGAATTCCTGGTGATGGGGCTTGGTAAATTGGCCGATACCCTATCAAAGCAGTCCTTTCTGTTTGAGGAGTTTCTCGCCAATGAACATCAAAAAGGTGCTCTTGAACTCGCGTTGAAACCCCTGCCCCAAAAGCAAGCACTCTTGCATGGCCATTGTCATCAAAAAGCTTTTGATGCCGTCAAACCCATACAAACGGTGTTGGGCTTGATTCCAGACCTGAGCGTGTCATTAATCGAGTCCAGCTGCTGTGGTATGGCCGGCGCTTTTGGCTATGAAGCCAGCCACTACGACATCTCCATGAAAATGGGTGAGTTATCGCTCTTGCCCGCGATTCGAGAGGCCAGCGAAGACACGCTGTTAATTGCCGATGGTACCAGCTGTCGCCATCAAATACAGGACGGTGCCCATCGCGAGGCGATACACGTGGCACAAGTCCTGCAGCAAGCTTTGGCTTAAAAAATATCTGGCTCAGGAACAGGTGCACCAAAGCCGGTTTCGAGGAAATCAAAATCGCAGCCTTCGTTGGCTTGCCGGATATGACGTGAGAACATCCATCCATAGCCACGTTCATAACGGGGCTGTGGGGGCTCCCAGGCCTCACGTCGACGGGCCAGCTCCTCATCACTAAGCTCGACTTGAATTTTGCGCTGGGCGACATCGAGGGTAATCAAATCCCCTGTTTTAATAAGCGCCAACGGCCCGCCAACATATGCTTCTGGCGCTAAATGCAACACACACGCCCCGTAACTGGTGCCACTCATGCGCGCATCAGAAAGCCGCAACATATCACGCACCCCTTGTTTAACAAGCCGGGCAGGAATGGGCAGCATGCCCCACTCGGGCATGCCGGGCCCCCCAATGGGCCCCACATTGCGTAGTACCAGAACGTGGTCGGGGGTAACGTCCAGAGTCTCGTCCTCAATCGCAGCTTTCATGCCGGGATAATCATCAAATACCAACGCTGGCCCTGTATGCTTCCAAAATTTCGGATCACAGGAACCTGGCTTAATAACGCAGCCATCCGGGGCCAGGTTGCCTTTCAGGATGGCCAGCGCCCCCTCATGATAAACCGGCTTATCCAGGGGTCGTATCACATCATCATGATAGACTTCGGCATCGCGAATGTTTTCACCCAGTGTTTCACCCGTGACGGTCATTGCGGGTAAATGCAATTTGTCCGTTAAGCGTGACATCAATCCCGGCAAGCCCCCTGCATAGTAGAAATCTTCCATTAAATAGGTATCGCCACAGGGCCGAATATTTGCAATCACCGGCACCTCATGGCTGGCAGCTTCAAAATCATCCAGGGAAATGTCCAGCTTGGCACGTCGGGACATGGCAATTAAATGTATGACAGCATTGGTCGAACACCCCAACGCCATCGCAACAATCATGGCATTTTGAAAACTCTCCGACGACAGTATTTTGTCCGGTGTCAGGTCCTCCCACACCATCTCCACAATACGGCGACCACAATTCTTTGCCATACGAATGTGGTTGGAATCTGCCGCAGGAATAGACGATGCGCCTGTTAATGACAGGCCCAAAGCTTCCGTTAAAGAAGTCATGGTGGAAGCCGTTCCCATGGTCATACAGGTACCGTAACTGCGGGCAATACCCGCTTCCACTTGCAACCATTCTGCCTCCGTGATGACCCCGGCGCGGCGCTCATCCCAATACTTCCAGGAGTCTGAGCCAGAGCCCAACACTTTGCCTTTCACATTGCCACGAAGCATAGGCCCGGCAGGCATAAAAATGAAAGGCAAGCCCATGCTGATCGCCCCCATAATCAAACCTGGGGTGGTCTTATCACAGCCCCCCATCAGCACCACGCCATCAATGGGATGACTGCGCAACAATTCTTCCGCCTCCATCGCAAGGAAATTGCGATACAACATGGTGGTGGGTTTTACAAAGTTTTCCGCCAAGGAGATTGCCGGTAACTCGATGGGAAAGCCCCCCTGCTGCAGCACCCCACGCTTTACATCTTCAACCCGGTGACGAAAGTGCGCATGGCAAGGGTTGATGTCTGACCACGTATTGATAATGCCTATCATGGGTTTACCCTGCCAATCCTCTGGGGAATAGCCCATTTGCATTAAACGTGATCGGTGTCCAAACGCGCGCAAGTCATCGGGAGCAACCCAACGGGCACTGCGCAAGGTTTCATATTTTCGGCGAGTCATAACGCATTGTCCTTATCGTTAAGCGTTGTGTTTTATTCAGGATAAAACCCCCACATCCTTTAGTAAAGTTTTCATGCGGCGTTGCTGGGCATCAGTAAGCGGCCAGGCGCCCGGAGCCCGCACGGGGCCACAATCGTGACCCATCATTTGCAAAGCTGCCTTTACGCCTGCCACATTGGTACCGCTGAGCTCTTCTGCCCGTATGGCCTCAAAATCGGCGATTTGATCAATTTTTTCACGTGCCAGCGCGATCTTCCCATCGCGAATGGCATTCCGTATTGCCACCGATTGTTCTGGCCAAACATTAATTAGCCCAGAGGTAAACCCTTGTGCCCCCACACTGGCCATCGCTGGTGCCCAAACTTCTGCGAGGCCACAAACCCAAATGACTTCTTTAGGCATCTGGCGCACTAATGCCGCCAAAAGTAAAACCGATGGCGTTGCCCACTTAACTCCAACCACTTGAGGAATTGCCGCCAGCTCCAGTATTGATGCCATCCCCATCGCATCGTTACGCAGATACAATACGATTGGTAAATCTCCTGCAGCATCCGTCACCCGTCGCACATAATCAATGACGCCTCTGGGCGCCACAAAAGGATCAGGAGGCTGATGCACCATAATCGCATCGACACCGGCCTTGCGGGACGCTTCCGCCAGCGCACAAGCTTCCCCAACACTGCGACCTACCCCATTAATCACTGGAATACGGCCAGCCACTTGCTGCACAATTTCCTGCATCATGGTTTCCGCTTCATGGGCCTGCAAAGCGTAAAACTCACTTGTGTTGCCGTTGGCCACCACATTATCAACACCTGCTGTTACAACACGATCAATAATGGGTACCAGGCGTTTCGGCGCAATCGTATCTTGTGCATCAAAGGGCGTTACCAGAATGCCCGAGATGCCTCGCAACGCGTCCCGAATTCTTTCAGATGCTATGGCCATATGGATACTCTCCTTTCAGAATGGTTATGTCATGGTGGTTGATAAACCGCCGTCGACCGCAATCACCTGGCCGGTAACAAAACGGGATTCGCGTGCGGCCAAATACACCACGGTGGATGCAATATCCTCTGCCTTACCCCATCCTCCCGGTGTTGGCACCCGACGCTCCAGCCAGTGTGTAAACGCTTCATCCTCACTTAATGCCTCCGTCAGCTGGGTCTGTAAATACCCCGGAGCAATGGCGTTCACCGTCACCCCTTGCGGAGACAGCTCAGACGCCCATTGCCGTACAAGCCCATGTAAAGCAGACTTGGCCGCGGTATAAGCAGTGACCTCCGGGCGGCCAAGCACGCCGGTTACCGAGCCCGTAAAAATAATTCGCCCAAAGCCCTGCGTTACCATGTTGCTTGCCACCTGCTGCCCCAGCATCCATTGCGAGGTAAGGTTGGCAAAGACTATCCGTTCAAATGCCTGCTGCGGGTAGGACAGCAAAGGCGCTCGATGTTGGATGGCCGCATTAGCAAACAAAATATCGATCCCCCCATGCTGTTGCATGGCCGCTTCAACCGCCGCATGCATGTTATCGACATTCTCGATATCAAATGCCAGGGGACTGGCTCGCAAGCCCTGATCGCGTAAAGCTTGCACTGCCGATTCCACCGATGACCTCTGCCGGCCATTGAGTAACACCGTGGCACCCTGACGCGCTAAGGCCTGCGCTGCCTTATAGCCAATGCCGCGCGTGGACCCTGTTATCAAGGCCACCTTACCGCTTAAATCAAACATTCCTCACCTACTCCCTTGCATCATCTAGTACCCGCCACACCCGGCGGTTTCCCGGATCATCGGGATCGGGATCATTTTGGAAACCCAGGCGACGCATTAACGTTAACATTGCATAATTATGACGTAAGATGTAGCCATCGATATAGCGCAACCGTTGGGTTTTGGCTGCCGCTATAAGCTGTTGTAACAAACACCGCCCCAACCCACGTCGCTGCCAGGCATCAGCAACGGCCAGGGCATACTCTGCCCCCTGGCCATCCTCATGCCGGAGATAGTGGCAAAACCCAATGATTTTTTCACCAGCCTCATTACCCGACGCTGCTACGGTAGCTACCAACGCCAACTCCCGATCATAATCAATCGACGTAAAGCGTGCGAGCATCTGGGGACTCAGTTCGCTAAGCATGGAGACGAAACGCATATAACGCGACTCGGGGGAGAGGTTACGAATAAACGCTTGCAATGCCTGCGCATCCTCTGGGCGAATCGGTCGCATAATCCATTCCTGCCCGTCCGCAAATGAATTTACATGCACCCAATGACGTGGATAAGGGTGAATCGTTAAATGACGATAGCGACTGCCCGCCGCGGCAGCCTCAAATTCCGGAGCCCCCACGCGAATATTCAAGGTTTCGCTGATGAGCGCATCTGCGGTTAGCCATAAGGGATCAAGATGGATTTCCAGTACCTGAGCACAATCACACACCACATCTGATAACCGCTCTAATGCTTCATATAGCAAGGCCAATTGCTGCTCGGGAAGTTTTAACGCCAGGATTTTGGGCCATAACGCACTGCGCCGCACAATTTGCTGCGCCAGA
>Ga0209487_1000379_pt1 | contig 40820 bp, 42 predicted proteins | sample Poulit2012_FD_187524 | JGI IMG/M metagenome (GOLD analysis project Ga0209487, IMG submission 187524) | Agricultural soil microbial communities from Georgia to study Nitrogen management - Poultry litter 2012 (SPAdes) (version 2) | ecosystem: Environmental > Terrestrial > Soil > Agricultural land...
CTTCATCGATGGTCATTTGGTCACCGAAATATTTTTTATTTAGATCGTAATATAGTTCCGTTAATCTCTCGGCTGTCATTGGTTCACCATCTTGCGCTCGTTGATGAATATCATGTTCAAATTCAGCAAACATCGTTTGACGATACACCGTTGCGCGAAATCCTTCTAAATAATGATTTAATATATATAATCGTTGTTGTTCATCTTCCAATGTATTTAGGAAATATTCTGTTAACAAATTTTCATTACATGTAGAGGCGACTTCAGCGACGAAAATCGAATAATTACCATAACGATATGGTTGATGTTTACGTGTGTAATAACTGTGAACAGAGTGTCCTAATTCATGTGTTAACGTATATAAGTTATTCACATTATCTTGCCAATTCATCAAAATATAAGGATTTGTCTCATAGGTTCCCGAGGAGTATGCACCACTACGCTTCCCTTTATTTTCAACAACGTCTATCCAACGGCTTTCAAAACCTTCCTCAACGATATTGACATATTCTTCCCCTAAAGGAGCCAAACTTTTCAAAACAATTTTCTTTGCCTCATCGTAAGTAGTCTTCATGTCAACATCTTTTACTAATGGTGTGTACAAATCATACATATGCAAATCATCTACACGTAATAAATCTTTTCTAAGCCCAATATAACGTTGAAGAGATGGGAGTTTGTCATTAATCGCTTGTACTAAATGATCATAGACGGATTCTGGAATATTATTATTATCCAAAGCTGCATGTCTAGCAGAATCATAATGGCGGACTTTAGCATAAAAATTATTACGTTTTATGTTACCACTTAACGTTGCTGCAAATGTATTTTTGAATTTACCAAACGTATCATACATTGCATGAAAAGCATCTTTTCTTACTTGTCTATTTTTTGATTCCATAAATTGAATGTATCTCCCATGGGTTAATGCCACTTCCTCGCCTGAATCATTTTTTATTTTCGGAAATTCCAAATCGGCATTATTTAACATGCCAAATACTTGAGAGGGAGTTGATAATGCTTCTGATGCCTCCGATAATAACATTTCTTCTTTATCACTTAATACATGGTCACGTTGGCGTAAAATTTCATCCAATGTCTTTCTGTAAAGTTGCAGTTCCTCTTTTTCCTGTAGAAAAGCATCGATTCGGTCAACATCTATTTGTAAAATTTCTGGTACGATAAAACTCATATGACTCGATGCTACAGTTAATAAACTTTCCGCTTTTTGATTCATCGCCTGATATGTGGCATTTGTTGTATCTTCATCGTTTCGCATGTGAGCATAAACATAAAGTTTCCCTAGTCTACCCGAAATTTTGTCCTGATAATCTAATAAGTTAAATAATTGATCGGCAGACTCACCTAATTTGCCCTGAAATTTTGAGATTTCAGGAATTTCCTTTTGTAATGCAGTAAATTCCTCTTCCCATAATTCATCTGATGAAAAAATCGCCTCCAAATCCCATGTCAGTTCCTTTGGAACTTCATCACGGGATGGAATATCTGTCGTCATTTTTTCCACTTATATCAAACCTTTCCTGTATTATTCTTTTATTTATTATGTCGCTTCAATTACTATTCATCCTTTATTTTACATGAAACTTTTCAAATAATCGATTAATCGCTTATCACCATTCTTTGTAATATGAATATGCACATAAAAACGAACTGAATATTAATGTTGAGATAATTCCTCAATTAAATTTACTTTATGTAAATATATGTAGTCTGATAGTGTTTTTAACTGTTTCATTTTTCTATAAATATTTAAAAATGAATTTCGAACTAGCTTCAACAGTCAGATTCTAAATACAAAACACAAATTCCTATTTAGGAAATACCCAATTATTGTATCAAGATTATTACACATTTTTTACCCGTTACAGTTTTACGGGATAGTACTTAAAAATAAACTTTCATTATTTGCAACGTCTTTCTAGGCTTCATTTAAATGATAAAGGAGTACCTAGAGGCTGCAATGAAAAAGGTGTAAATAATGTCATTTAGGTAAATAATAAGGAAAAATCACTTGAGGATGACATAAAGGATCTATAAGAAAAAACATAAGATGACTGGTACTGACACAAAGTATTCGACAGATTATTCAATGAACGGTATGTCAGATACAGCGTTACTAACTAGTTCCACGCCACCATCAAGTCTATTAAAATTAACCGACACATGAAAGCCTTGGAATTTACGCCGTTATTAAGCGTGAAAACCATCATATTTTTTTAAAGGTATATGAACTGCGCATTTTCCACCAATTAAAACTGTTAGCCATCCAAATGACTATAAGGAATTAGTAAGGATTGATAGGTGTGGCAATAACAACGGACGTCATACAATCAACAAATTCATATGAATTTTAAATACGTATAAGGATGATATAGAAATATGGCATACAGAGAAGAAATTGCGGTAGATAAGGGAATTGACAATACTATCTCGTTTTTGTTGGAAGGATATAAATATATATCCAATCGAACAAATCGTTACAATAGAAATATATTTCAAACCCGTTTGTTCGGTGGCAAAAAGTGTATTTGTATGGTTGGAAAAGATGCAGCAGAAGTCTTCTATGAACAGAGCAAAATTAAACGGCACGGAGCTACACCTCCGAGGGTGCTTAAATCATTTCTTGGTGAAGGTGGGGTACAAACATTGGATGGTGTGACACATCGCCATCGTAAAAATCTTTTCATGTCATTAATGACTAAAGAACAATTATATGACGTGACAAATATTTTTAAGCAAGAATGGCTACATGCTTTTTCCCGAAAAAGAGACCATATCATCCTTTACAATGAAGCAAAAGTCATTTTGATGAAAACCGCTCTCAAATGGGCTGGGATTCCCGATAATGCTGTAAAGAAAGTTAATATAACCGGACAGTTGGCCTCACTTTTTGAATCAGGTGGGGCAATTGGTTCAAAGTATTGGCGTGGAAGAATGAATCGAAAACGTTTAGATAACTGGATGGAAAAGCTAATTATTGCTGTTCGGGAAACCAATATAGATGTTAACCCTAAAACTGCTTTATATCAAATGGCTTATCACCGTAATTTGGAGGGAACATTATTAAATCCTAAAATTGTATCTGTCGAAGTGCTCAACATTTTGAGACCGATCATTGCCATTGCCGTCTACCTTACCTTTTGCGCATTAGCACTCCACCAGTTTCCTGAGGAAAGGGAGAAGTTAAAGAAAGGAACATCAGCTGATTATAGGATGTTTATCCAGGAAGTACGTCGATACTATCCATTTTTCCCAGTTGTCATTGGAAAAGTGAAAGAAGACTTTGTTTGGAGTGGTCATGTTTTCAAACAAGACATTCACATTATGCTCGACCTTTATGGAACCAACCATGACCCAAATATTTGGGAGGAACCTGATGTTTTCAGAACCGAACGTTTTAAAAACTGGAAGGATAATGCCTTTAGCCTCATTCCACAAGGTGGTGCCGAACATTACAAACACCATCGATGTGCAGGTGAATGGTTAACAATGGACATTATGAAGACCTTTTCTGAACTCCTTGTCAAAGACATGACTTATGATGTGTCACCACAAAAACTCCAATATAGTATGGTGAAAATGCCTAGCATTCCCAAATCGGGTTTTGTTATGGAAAATGTCGTAGTGAATTTTAATTGAAAGTTATATTTTCACTATATTACTTAAACAACCACCTGCTAAAGCAGGTGAATTATGACATGAAATGGCGGCAACTAAAGTCGCATCCCAGGATGAAATCCTGCTGAAAGCACTTATGCTGAAGCACAATCAAATATTGACTGAACTCAGTCATCATGAGAAAAATCTCTCTATTTCACAATAAACCTTTCAAATAATCGATTAATCTCTTATCACCGTTTACTGCATCATCAATATGGCGATAAAATTTCACATGACTCTTTTTCTTAAAATGATTATCGTGACATTCTCCGATTAACTGAATTATAATTAAATATTGTAGATATTCCTCAATAGGATGTTGACTATTTTTAAATAACGGAAATTGCTTTTCATCGTACATATATCTTTTAAAGTAATTTTCTAAAGTTTCGAATGTAAAAATATCACCAATTCGTAATGGTTTAATAAAATTGATAATTAATTCACTTTGCCATTGCCATAAAGGAACTTTAAATAAAAACTGTGATGAAATGGGAAGATAGACATAAGGAGGTAAATTTTCAATGAATAGCCCCTTTTCATAAAGCCAATTTTGCCACTTTTGTTGATAACGATTTGATTGGGAACGAAAATATAATCGAAATCGTTGTTTTTCTTTTAACCAGAAAGTTAAAAGTGAGTTGTTAAATTGACTTTTTTCATGGAATAATTCTATAAAAACTGTTGAAAACAACTTATTTATCTTTAATGAGGCAAACACTCGATTTTGATTGTAAAAATAGATGTTTTTTAAAATTTGAATTTGTTTTGTATGGGGACAAAAATAAAATAAGGAAGTGTGAGTAGATTTTGCAAATCGATGAATAAAATGTGTCGAAAAAAAATCAACTTTAAATTGTTCACTATTTATTCTCTTTAATAATTTCTCACCTAAAATCCAAATGGGGATAATTTTTAATTTTTCATACCCTTTATTACGCTGAATAATATCACTAACACGTATTTTAGAGCATTGAAATTCAATCGCAATTCTTTTATTATTTATCGTCACTAATATATCTGGAATTTGTTTTATTTCGGGAAGAAAGGCTTCCAATTGGACATGTAACCGCTGCTGCTTCAGCCATTGAAATAATATCAATTTACCTGTTTCATGATATTCACTTTCACCTTTATGGGAAGAACAATTTGAATGACGATGGTGTGCAAAATGGGGAATCGTTTTGGGTCCAGCTCTGATCATTACTTTTTCCAAACATTGAGGACAGTAAAATTTCTCTTTTCTTAATATTCTTATTTCTTCAGTTGACTTAGTTGCAATTAACAATTTAGTACCTTGTTCATTTATCGCTATTTGCAATCATATAACCCTCCTTTTACTATTAATATTCGACATATCTTTACATTTTCCTGCTTTTACTATAAAAATAGAGCATTCATTTTGTTGAAAAGTTATAAAACACTTCTATTAAAATGAATGCCCTTATATTTTTAATGTTATTAAGATTTTTAATCAACTGGAAAATGTGCTTTAATTTTTGTAAAAACATGTTGATCAAAAATTACCTTTCCATATTCGTCCAATATGTGATAAGTGACGTTAGATTCATCACTAAATTCTAAAATCTGACTCACAATTTCTTCTTGAGCCTCGATTAGTTCTGTAGGAATTTCAACATAGAAGAAATAGCTATCTTCGAAGTAGTACAACACAGTATCTAAATCTTCTTCGAAATCCCCTTGAAAATAGTGACTTAATTGAATGGCATCTTCAAAATCACCAAACTTGGTTGTCATCCAAATACTTTCATCGTGTAACTCAATTTTTTCTATTTGATTTGATTCATTTTTTACGTCTATTTTATCTTCACTAATACTTATGTTTATTTCATCTTCGTTTTCATTTATCGGCTCAATATGTGTACCATTTTTTCCAACCTGAGCTTTTGTCACAATAATTTCTAGTCCTTTTTCTAGTGCCTGTACTTGAATCCATAACGGTCCTTCGACAGTGAAGTCTTCTTTATAATTAACTTCATCCATCATTTGCCAAAATAATTGTTCACTTCGTTCGCGATTGTACCAAATCTCTTCTCTTTCGAATCCACGATCCTCAATATCTACATACGAGATATAAAACTTGACCGTATTTTCATTAATTCGTTCTATTTCCACCTTTAACCTCTCCCTTCTAATTGAACATAAATAGTTTACACCCTAAAGAATGAGGTGAAGAGATTTCCTTAATTACTATTGTATGTTAATCATACAATTTTGAAAACATTTTATGCCTATATAAAATCTTTGACTATTAATATACTATTTCCTTACACTAATTTCAATCAAACAGTATTTTAATTAAAAAACCGTAAACCAGCTTGTAATAATGGTTTACGATTTTTACCTCTTTGCTCATTAGTTCAAATAAAATGTTAATTAACCATTTTTTGAGCTTCACGCAATTGAAAAGTTCGCACTGTACGTGGCAAGAAACGACGAATTTCATCTTCATTATATCCGACTTGTAATCTTTTCTCATCAAGTATAATAGGGCGTCGTAAAAGACCCGGGTTTTCTTGAATAAGACTGAATAGTTCATTTAAAGGTAGCATTTCAATATCGACATTTAATTTTTGAAACACTTTTGATCTAGTGGAAATTATTTCATCTGTTCCATCTTCTGTCATTCTTAAAATTTCCTTTATTTCGTCTAAAGTAAGTGGTTCTGAAAAAATATTTCGCTCTCTATACGGAATTTCATGTTCTTCTAACCATGCCTTAGCTTTTCGGCAAGACGTACAACTTGGCGAGGTATAGAGTGTTACCATGTAACTTCCCTCCTCATTTCTACTAATTATGATAATCTCTTGTAATGAATGAACACCCTGGAATGTTGTTTGCGATATATCATTTTAAATCATAATATATGATTTTAAAAATAATTGCTTTAGTACATTGCCAAGTTTCCAACTAAAAATTTAGATGGCCCAATCCGCTGTCCTAACGGTGAATGAGTAATTATACTTTTCATTCCTTCCATAAAGATTTAAATTTGCTTCATTCCTAAATTAATTTCGAACTGAACTGATTTTTTATTTATATTCAGCCGATCGAAGTTTTACATAACGTATTAAATAATAATGACTACAAATTACTTACATTTAAATTATACTATATTTGTCAACTAAAAGGTAGAGTGTTTTCAAAGTTTTTTTGGGCTTTTTAACAATTGTCACACATTATTCAAAATTATGTATTTATATATATACTCTCCCAAAATCAATGTTTTTAAACTACAAATTTTCTAATAATTACAAAAATATTGATGGATATATTATCAATTAGATAATGAATTCTCTTTTATAACTAGTCCCGTCTAACTTACTTGATTTCAGCAATTTGCTAGTATATGATTTAAAGTGCACATTATTATAAATTAAAGTCTAAATATATGAAAACTAATAGAAAGAGGAAGTGAGAAGTTGAAGACCATTTTTTCTGGAATTCAGCCAAGTGGCACATTAACATTAGGAAATTATTTAGGAGCTATTAAGCAATTTGTAGAATTACAGCACTCGAATAACTGTTATTTTTGTATAGTAGATCATCATGCAATTACCGTTCCACAGGACCCAAAGTTTTTAAAAAATAATATTCGCTCTCTCGCTGCATTATATATTGCATCGGGAATTGATCCAGAAAAAGCGACTTTATTTATTCAATCAGAAGTAGCTGCCCATACAGAATTAAGTTGGATGCTTCAATCAATGAGTTATATGGGTGAAATGGAACGAATGACACAATTTAAAGATAAATCTACGGGAAAAGAAGCAGTTTCAACAGCACTCTTTACATACCCTGCTCTAATGGCGGCAGATATTTTACTCTATCAAACAGATATCGTTCCTGTTGGAGACGATCAAACTCAGCATTTAGAACTAACCCGAAATCTTGCAGAGCGTTTTAACAATCGTTTCGGCAAAACTTTTACTGTGCCTGAGATCCGGATTCCTAAAGTAGGTGCTAGGGTAATGTCATTGCAGCAACCAACGAAAAAAATGAGTAAGTCCGATGAAAATGAAAGAAGTTATATTTCTATGCTAGATACACCTAAAAAAATGGAAAAGAAAATTAAAAGTGCTATGACAGATTCTGATGGAATTGTAAAACATGATAAAGAAAATAAACCTGGAGTTTCTAATTTAATTGATATTTATGCAAGTTGCACGCAGAAGTCTATCAATGAAATAGAAAATGAATTTTCAGGTAAAGGTTATGGGGATTTTAAATCTACTGTAGCTAATGAAGTCGTTCAATTATTAGAACCGATACAAAAGAAGTATGAAAAATTAATTAACTCCACAGAATTAGATGATATTTTAACAATGGGGGCTAAAAAAGCTTCTGAAGTTGCCGAAGTAACACTATCCAATGCTAAAAAGAAAATGGGAATGTTACGTCGTTAGTTTTCAATGTAAATGCCAGGAATATATCACACTCCCTGGCATTTTTTATATTAGTTTGTTTTTATCCTCGGAGTATACTAACTCCAAAGTGCGTTCGAGTTGTCGATTCCCTTTCACAAATTTACGACAAAATTTCTCGTGTTCTTTACTCCAACCATCTTTTAATTCCTTGAACAAAATCCTCCATAGTTGTTGATGAGTAAGTTCTTGTGATAACAATTGTGCTTTATCATAATTCCATTCAGTCAACCAATATAATGTTTCATTTTTATTTTGGGTTTGTTGCAATTTTACAAGACCTTTTAATAATATCTTTTTAAGTCTTCTTTCTTTTCTAGTAAGTCCGTACATTAAATTTGCATATTCATAATAATCATTTAACTCACGACTCTTTTTAAAATGGAACTTTTTTACTTTTGCATTAGAAACTAAATCGATTGTTTTACGTTCTTGTTTAGGGATAAGGCGACTTTTTTTATAAGGAATTTGCGTACCTAACGTATCTACTGCCAATACCTTTTCTCCATCAGTGATAATAAAGGCATAGGGCAATGGTTGATTCTCATTTCCTTTTCTTAAATAAGCTTGATTATGCACAATATCAAGTAGTTTTTTCGGTAAATAATTTAACGTGTTTTCAATCGTTAAAAATAATAACTCTTCAATTAACACAATTGGCATACGATCAATCATTTCAATCGTATCATTTTTATGCCATTCATAATATTCAAATACATTAAAGCCATATTTTTCTCTTTCAAACCAATTAACCCAAACAGTTTGCAAATATACCATGATTGGTCCTCCTTACTTTTACATTTCTATATCATTATGACCAATCAATTTGCAATATATTCAAGAGCCGTTTTTTTCAAACCATTTAGGAAATTGAGAAATTGATATAAATATAAATAAAAAACCGATAGGAAGGAAATAACATTCAATCCGTTTACTAATAAACATAAAATATTCAGTCCACGTAATTCCCGCTGGTAAAAAATTCATATATGCAATGCTTGTCACCCCACCAGTGACAGCTAGTCCAAAACCAATTAAAAACAATAAAATAACTCCCATTTTATTCACTCCATAGCATGTCCTTGTTTCATTTATATGTTTTATTTAAGAAGACATGTTTTTATATGATTTAAATCTCGATAATTCAAAATAAAAGTATAGGGATTTCTTGCGTGAAAGTTTCAATGATTGATGAGATGATAAACCGACGCAAGGCTTTCTTGCGTTGGGCTTTTGCAACTTCATTCCTTCAAACCTCGACGCAAGATTGCAGTGAATGACCACTTTAAAAAATAACCAAAAAAAAACCTTAAGAAGAAAAACATTAATAATCCTCCTTAAGGTTTTGTGTCGTTAAAATTTAAAATTAGAATAAATAGCTTATATCATTATTTATATTTTTTAAAAACGAGACAAGCGTTGTGCCCACCAAAACCGAATGAATTACTTAACACTGCATTAACAGGTTGTTTCCTAGATTCGTTCGGAACATAATCTAAATCACAATCCTCATCTGGTGTTTCATAATTAATTGTCGCTGGCAATACACTATCATCAATTGCCTTTACACATATAACAGCTTCAACACCACCGGCAGCACCTAATAAATGACCTGTCATTGATTTAGTTGAAGAAACTGCTAAATCATAAGCATGATCTTTAAAGACAGATTTGATTGCTTCAGTTTCAAATTTATCATTCATTTCTGTACTTGTACCATGTGCATTAATATAGTCTATCTCATCATACGAAATGCCTGCATCATCAATTGCCTGCTGCATCGCTTTTGCAGCCCCAGATCCACCTTCCGCAGGAGCTGTAATATGATAAGCATCACCAGTTGAACCATATCCTACAATCTCAGCATAAATATGTGCGCCTCTTTCTATTGCAGAATCGAGCGTTTCAAGGACTAAAATTCCCGCACCTTCTCCCATGACAAAACCGTCACGATTTTTATCAAATGGTCTACTTGCTTTTGATGGATCTTCATTAAAAGATAAGGCCCTCATTGAAGAAAATCCAGCAAATGCCATATTTGTCATCGGTGATTCTGTACCACCTGTAATAATATAATCAACTGCTCCCCTTTGAACTGCTTTAAAAGCATCACCTATTGAGTTCGTTCCCGATGCACATGCTGTCACAGTACAAGAGTTTATTCCTCTTGCTCCAAGTTGAATCGATACTTGACCAGATGCCATATCTGGAATTAACATCGGAACGAAAAATGGACTTACTTTACGATATCCGTTATCAATAAAACGCCTTACTTGTTGTTCGTAAACATCCATACCACCGATTCCACAACCTATCCAAACACCAACACGATCGGCATTATCTTCATCGATTGTTAAGTTAGCATCCTCAACTGCCATTTTAGAAGCTGCAACAGCATATTGAGTGAATAAATCCATTTTACGAGCATCTTTTCTATCCATATGTTTTTTCGGATCAAAGTCTTTTACTTCACCCGCTGCAAATACTGGAAACTCATCTTTATTTACTTTCGTTATAAAATCTATTCCTGACTTATTTGCAACGATATTAGACCATAACGTTTCTGCATCATTTCCAAGTGGTGTAACAGCCCCGATTCCGGTTACAACTACTCTTCTTAGTTCCATCATATTTACCTCCTAACTAGTTAAATGAACGTTTAATATAGTTAAACTTGATTTTATCATAAATAAACATAATTATCTTTAATTCTGTAAAAAATTCCAATTTGTAGAAATTCCACTCACTACTTCTTCATCCATTTAATTATTTATTTTCCCCATCTCATTGCGACTGCTCCCCATGTGAGCCCACCGCCAAAACCTACTAATACAACGACATCTCCATCTTTTATTTTTCCATCATTAATAGATTCTGATAAAGCAATCGGAATAGAAGCTGATGAATTATTTCCATATCGTTTAATCGAAGTTGCCATACGATCCTCAGGGATATCTAATCGTTGTCTTGCCGCTTCCATAATACGAATATTAGCCTGATGTGGAATTAAATAATCTACATCCTCTTTATCTAATCCAGCTTTTTTAATAACTAACTCTGAAGATTCCGGCATTTGGCGCACAGCAAATTTAAAAACCTCACGACCATTCATAATTAAATGGTTTTCATCGTTTTCATATAAATATTTTCCGCCTGCACCATTGGCACCAAGTTCAAATGATAAAATCCCTTTATCCTCTGACACTTTCGATAAAACTGCTGCACCTGCACCATCACCCATGAGAACACAAGTATTTCTATCAGTCCAGTCAACAATTTTTGATAGTTTATCAACGCCAACGACTAAAACGTGTTTATACGTGCCCGACTCTACAAACTGTGCCCCAGTAATCAATCCATACATAAAGCCTGCACAAGCGGCTCCTACATCCATCGCCGCAGCATTCTTAACCCCTAATCTATCTTGAATGATACACGCAACTGACGGAAAAGGTGTATCAGGTGTGACGGTTGCAACTAAAATAAGATCTATTTCGTCAACTGAAATACCGGCATTTGCTATCGCTTTTTCAGCTGCAAAAAAAGCCATATCTGAGGAGTCCTCATCATCCTTCGCTATTCTTCGTTCTTCTATACCAGTTCGTGTTCTAATCCACTCATCTGTCGTATCAACTATTTTTTCTAAATCTTTATTTGTCACAATATTATCTGGCGCATAATGACCAGTTCCAATGATACCTACACCCATTTTGGAATCTCCTTTAAATTTAATATCATATCTTATGACTTGGTATTAATTTTATGCTATTTTACATCTAGTTGCAAGAGAAAAAAGTTAAAACTTTTATTTATTTTTTAAATTTGTTACAATAATAAAGAATATGACTTATTAAGATTTTAACGAATGAACCATTAAATGAGGTGGACGAAATGAGATTTATTATGATGGCTATTTGGGCACTTTTAATCGGTGCTGCACTTGCTTATGTCTTATCTAGCATGGCGGATAATCCCTTTAACTTAACCCAATCACTTGCCTATTCGGCAGCAGTGTTCGTTGCAATTGCTTTAATTGACGGTGTTTTAAAAGTAGTCGAACCGAAATAAGTAAAGACTTAAAACCTTGCTAATCATGGCAAGGTTTTTTTAATGGAAAATCATTCACCTATTAGTTTGGCTATTCTTCCAACACTAACAAAAAATCACTTTAAATATGTTAAAATTCATATATTGCTGATGCCATACATATAAACGTAATAATCTATATTTAGAGAAGGTGTCAGCTAATGATGGAGAACTTTACTACCATTATTAAATTTATATTGTTAGGTCTAATTCAAGGATTTACCGAGCCCCTCCCTATATCTTCAAGTGGTCATTCCGTTTTAATGAAGGAGTTTTTAAATGTCAGTACCCCCGCTCTTTCATTAGAAATTGTGACACATTTCGGTTCGCTTGTCGCTATTATGTTTCTATTTCGTCATGATATTTTCAGGCTCATAGATGAATCAAGACTTTTTCTTTTTAAGAAAGAGAAACAATTTCAAAAAAAATTTATTTATCTATGTTTATTACTGTTAGCGACAACTGTCACAGGGATTATCGGCCTTTATTTAGAACCAATCATTACAAATCAATTATCAGCGATTATCTTTGTTGGGATGGCATTAATTATTACCGGGTTACTCGTTTGGATTATTCGCCATTTAAATGGAAATAAATACGACGAGGATGTTACTATTCGGGACTCTTTAACGATCGGAATTGCCCAAGCCTTTGCCCTGCTTCCAGGTATTAGTCGGTCAGGAATTACTGTTATTGCCGCACTTCTATTAGGCTTTGAACGGAAAACAGCGATTAAATTTTCATTTCTATTATTCATTCCTGTCACGGCGGGAACAATATTATTATCTATCAATGATTTTATCCATGATGAAAAAATTATCGCACTTTTCATTCCTTATTTGTTAGCTTTTCTTTCATCAATCATTGCCACTTATTTTGCATTAAAATGGTTTATTCATTTATTAACAAAAGGATATATCCACATTTTCACTTATTATTGTGTTATCCTAGGGTTTTTCATCGTATTAAAAGAACTATTATAATTTTAAAAGAACATCATTCATCACATTTATGTTAAACTATATACAGCAATAGTTTGGGGGGATTTTCATGGAAAAATTGGATGCAAAGTCTTTTTTAAAACAATTTCCCATTTTTAAAAATTTGACTGATTATGAAATGTCATCAATCATTGAGTTTTCTCAAACAAAAACATTTCGCAAAGGTGAAATTATTTTTTTACAAGATCAACCAATTAAAAATGTGTATTTTATTCAATCGGGTAAAATTAAAATTTACAAAACTGATTATGAAGGAAAGGAACAAATTGTTAATGTGTTACAAATGAATGACATGTTTCCACACCAGGGATTATTTAGAAAAGGGAATTATCCTGCACATTCAGAAGTAATTGAAACAGCAAAACTAATCGTTATTCCAATTGATTCATTTGAAAATTTTCTTATTACCCATCCGGAAATTAGTATTAAAATGTTTAACGTCCTCGGTGATATTATCGTAGACTTACAAGACCGTCTTGAACAAAAAATTTTATATAACACATATGATCAAATCATCATGTTACTTTTACGGTTAGCTAAAAAGAATGGTGAAGAAATTGATGAAGAACGTTGTAAAATTAATTTATCACTGACAAACCGTGAATTAGCCAATATGATTGGTTCAAGTCGTGAAACGGTAAGTCGCACATTAACACAACTAAAAAGGAAAAATTTACTTAGCACGGATGCTGATGGTCATTTAATTCTTGAAGTAGAGCAATTGGAGGATGAAGTGTACAAACAGTAGACGAAAACTTAACTGGACTGGTTTCGAATATAAAATATTAGATATAAAACCAATAGCTAAGACATCAAGTTTTTAAGCAAAGGCAACCATTATATTCGTTAAGTAGTTCAGTTTTGGTGTACAAAAAAGCGGCCTCTAAAAAGGTTATATTCGCTTTTTCCGTACCATATTAATTTAATCCTTAATAATTATCCCATTGAAAGAATCAATGTTGCCAATGCCATATTAAATAGATAAACTAAAATCTTTTGGCATTTATTCCGGTATAGAAGTTGTTTAAATAGGTTGCAATGCTATGAAAAATGTGAATAAAAACTCTCCCCTCGTACCACTGAAAGCTAAAATTCTGGATTCAGGGTAATTAGAAAGTAGTGGGAAAGATGGTTAAAAGGTACCCTCTTCCTAACCTTGATTAATGTGGAAAAATTAGCACCATAGATTTCTTCATTCACTCATTCATATCCAGCTTGTCCCCAATTCGGTAGCTGATTAGGTATCATTTTCCCAAAAATAACTTCATTTTTTTATTTTATTCATAATCGGATTTTTGTTATTGTTTCATTTCCTTAAATCATCTATTATCACGATACCTGTTGCCCCGAATACAATTTTTTCATACTAAATACACGCACATTTTCGTTAGTTGCTGATAACTAACAAAAATTTTAAATTTTATAATGATCATTGTTTTAAATATGAAATACACTTTTTCTTGGAAAAAACAAGAGTTATCCTTTCATTTATTTTTGTATTCTTCTTGCTTTTTTTATTACATTTAATACTAACCAAAACAGTACCAGTGCAATGACCGGATGTGTTGCACCCAAACTAGGAATATTAATGGTAATATATTGAAGTGGTACTATAAGAAGGAATAAGCCTGAAACTTGCCAACGAATTGACTTTGGAAATTGTCCAGTAAAAGAGAGTACTAGCATTAGGATTGGTATAAATTGAAACCAAACCACGAAAGTTGTATGATACGTCCAATACGAATAGTTGGTGAAGATTGCTAAGCCGGCAATGAAAGTCTGAACAACGATACTGACTGTAAATATCCATGCTAAAACAAGAAAAACTAGCCTTGAATACTGGACACGACTATTTAAATTAGACATCTTAAAAACCCCTTTACTTTTTTATTCCGTTACAAAATGTGTAAACACTATTTGTAATGAAGTCATCCTTAGATATATTTATAAATTTTGTCCCCCACAGAGCTGTTGAGATAAAAAAACTAAACAACATCGCTAAAAAAGTTGATGCTTGTACGTATGAATCTAATTTAATTATTTTTCTCTTAGCCTGCATCTCATTAAAATATTCTGTAATAAGTATTTTTAAATGTTCCGTATTATGAGAAATAAGTCTAACTAATTCAGGCATTGTAAATCGTTCTTGGACAGCAATTAAACAAATAGATTTATTACTTTCCATTAAATCGAGATATAACTTAGCTATCAGTAGTAGGTCTTGATCCAAATCCCAAACAATACTTCCCTCAAAATTCTTCCCGAAACTAGGAATAACTGTATTTTTTTTAATCGCCGCTTCTAATACCCCCTTTTTAGTCTCAAAATGGCGAAAAACTGTCATTTCACTCACATTTGATGCTTCAGCAATTTCTTTTATAGTTACTGAATTAAACCCTTTGTCCTCCATTAGCTCAAGAGCTGATTGAAGAATACGGTCTGCTGTGCTTAATTTCTTTTTCTGCATAAAAACACCTCACATTTTGCTATTTTATAATGTTAGTTACCAATAACTAACATTCTGAATAAATTAATTATATTTCTTAATCAAATTTATGTCAATAAAAGAATAAAGGGAAATTTCAAACATAGTTTTTATTATTCAAAAACAGTTAAATCTATTGTCATCTACACTATTATCCGATTTTGTCTTTTTGAAAATCCATTATTAGAAATGGATTTTCCACACTCCTTTAGAATACCCAAAATTATTAGGATGAATGCACTCCTCCAATGACCGGAACAGGCATAATACTTATTCCGCAATTGGGCTTCTGTTCTAAATCATGTAATATCGAATCGGAGGCTAGTGAATAACAAGAAACTGTTTAACGCTTAGTTCCCAATCGGTTCAACATAAATGCTTGATTCAAATTTATCTCAAGACTAGTTGTTGCACACAGAAAGCAAAGTAAATGACGGTTACATAGTAGAGGAGATTGTTCAGTTCCCTATTTACTTGGGGGTTTAAGGGCATTGAATAATAACCAAGCCCTTTTTATTTACTATACTATTTTTTATTTTAATAATGTTGAAAATCACATAGGCATACCCTAATATTATTTTATGCTTTAGTATTTAAGTATCGTTGTTTTAATTTAAGCAGACGGACAACGACTATTATGTAGTAGCTTCAAAGGTTATCATTTGATTTGAATTCGTTGGATATTCCCCAAATTGATAGTCAGCTGAGATAATGACATCTTTAAAACCAATTTGTTCTAGTATCATTTTAAACTCTTCTATCCCATACCATCGAAGTGGAAATTGTTCTAACTCTGTATGTGTAAGTTTCCCATTTTGCCATTTTTCATAGCGATGATGAGATATAGTATATTGATTGACATCGTCAATTTCTGTCATCTTATCTTCTAATGTAATGACACAACCTTCTTTAGTTTTCCAAGTTCTTGTTGACATTTTATTCATTTTTATATCTGTTTGTAAAAAGATATCTAAAATTAATTTACCGCCATCAATTAGATGATTGTAAAAGTTTTTTAATGCTTTTATAGAATCTTTTCTTTTATACAATAATAAAAATGTCCCTGTTGGTACTATGATTGCTTCATATTTTTTATCAATTAAAAATGATTCCATTGTTCCGTTAAATAGTTTTGGGGACAAATTTCTTTCTTCACAATGGTGGCGACAAATTTTTAACATTTCTTCTGAAACATCAAAACCATCTATTTTATATCCTTCTTCCAACAATGGTATTAGAATACGACCAGTCCCAACACCTGGTTCTAAAATTTCTCCCTTGCATCCTACTAATCTCTTGCTATAAAATTCAACATCACCAAAAGAGAGTCCAATATATTTATCGATATCATAAACCTCGGCAGAAAGACTACTGTAATAATTTAGCATTTAATTTCCCTCAATTCAATTTTCATATTCATAAATAAAAACTCCTCTAAACCAACCGAATAAAACAACTAACAGTCCAACTACCATCAACCAAATTAAATGAAACCTTGCTCCTAAAATCATGATGATAAATCCTATTAATCGAATCCTTTCCATCATTGGTGTCATTGTCATACTGACATATTTCCCAAATGGTGAACTTTTAATTTTATTTAAATTGGCAAATTTCATAATAAAAAGAGAAACAATCAATGGGGGAACAAACATAACAATAAATGCAATCATCCATTGATGAAACCAAAGGAAATAGAGGGCAATTACCCCAGTGATCCAGTCAGTTAAAAGTTTCAAAGGATGAATTTGATGATACAACTTTTTTTCTTGAAAATCCATTTTCCATGCTCCCCCTTCAATACATGCTTACCGAAAGTGTAGCATACATCGTTAAAATATATTACCATTTAAAAAGCAGTTCAAGAAAGGTACATCAAACTCCCCTGACTAATTATCCACCACTTACCGGCGGGATAAATGCAACCGTATCACCGCTGTTGATGACAGTATCATCTGTAGCATACTCTTCATTAATTGCAACGAGGGCCTCCTCCAGTTGGACATCGATATTATAAGTCGAAAGATGACGTTGCTTTAACTCCTGTACAGATATATTAGTAACATCTATCGAAATTTTTCCCTTACCGACCTTATCTTTCATTCCAGCAAATAACAACACATTTATCATGTCATTTCCTCCTCTGAAGGTAATTCATTTTCGTAAGAAACTGACTCTCTTTGATCCCCTATCCAAGAAGTACCATCTGTCCAATGTTCTTTTTTCCATATAGGGACAATTTCTTTAATCCGTTCAATCGCATATTTACTCGCTGCAAATGCATCATCCCTATGCGGTGTTGACACAGCAATAGCGACAGCTATTTCCGATATATCTAATCGTCCTATACGATGTAAGATGGCAACAGCAGTGTTTTTCCATCGTTCATCAATTTCTTTGGCAATTTGAGTTAACTGCTTTTCCGCCATCGGAATATATGCTTCATATTCTAAAAATATTGTTTGTTTTCCATGAGTAAATTCGCGGGCTATACCAATAAAAGTACTAATAGCACCCGCTTCAGGACGTGTCACTCGGTCAATACAATCACTTATTTGAATAGGATGAGACGTAATTTTTATATATGGTTTCATTTTTCACAACCTTCCGTTAGATTTAAATGAAAAAATGCAGTAATTTCCCATCATAAAATAATAAATCACCAAATTATACCTTACTTATTAACTAAAATTATCCGTATCTGTACACATTCAACTTCTCTAGGGCTTCTTTTTTCCAACCAAAATATCCAAGTCAATAGTAATTCCAGGTAAATTTATTAACGACTTCATTTGTTCTTTTTCCATATTCCAAGTTAGAGGAGACATTTGGGCAAGCTGTTTTAATTCCCCCTGATTTAATTTCTTAAAAAAACTTAATTTAACCTTATCAACTAAATGAAATTGTTCTTTAAATAATGTTTTTACACTAGTATTTGTATATGTATTTTTATCACTATTTGAAAAAATCACTTTGCGGAATTCCTTAAGATAGTTAGAACATGGTACAATTTTCACAACAATACCTTCAAAAGATAAAATCCTATTAAATTCCATATAATTTGCTGGCGATAAAATATTTAAAACAACGTGACACGATTCATTCATTAATGGTATGTTCGCTAAATCACCGACAAGCCAAATAAGGTTTCGGTAATTTTTAGCAGCCATCTTTATACCTTCTTTTTCGATATCTAATCCAATACCAATCGTTTTTTGATTAGGTCTTTTAGCCACAATTTTTTGCAAATGTGAACCTTCACCACATCCAGCATCAAAAATGATTGTCAAAGGACCAGTGTTGACGAGATATTCATCGATAGTTTCTAAAATCTTCGCATGTAATGTTAAATATAAATTACTTTCCACAATACTAGTTTGTCTTGCAACAAATAACTTATCATCATAGCGTTGTTTTGTTGAACGGGTTAACATATTAATATAACCTTGTTTCGTAAAATCAAATGTGTGATGTTTTGAACAGATAATGCTTTTAAAATGAATTACTTTCATTCGTTGATGACAAATAGGGCATCTAAAAAGTTGAATGCTTTCATTTACTTCATTAGCACTTCTTTCTCTATTAGTCATATTTCTCTTTTCCATTCATTTCACCAAGCAATCCTCTTTCTCTAATTTTTTTAAATCATGATGATTCGAGTAATATTATAGTAGTTCTATTTAAATGTCTGATTTCTTTTATTTTAAAAAAGTTGATCCATTGAAATATGAATCAACTTTTTTTAATCATATATAATCATCGTTTGATGAATTAATCTGGAATACCTAAAGCAATTTTCGCATAACGGGACATTTTGTCTTTACCCCAAGGTGGGTCCCAAACAATGTCAACCGTTATTTCCTTAACATTTGGAATATCTGCAAGCGCATAACGAATGTCCTGTTCAATATGACCAGCCAATGGGCAACCCATTGAAGTTAACGTCATCGTCACTGTGCAATGACCGTCGTCATCTAAATGAACATCATATATTAAACCTAAATTAACGATGTCAATACCTAATTCCGGGTCAATTACATTTTCCAATGTGCCTAACAAATTTTCTTTTACGGCTTGATCCATGATCAATGAACCTCCTTAAAAAATATCGTTACTTATATTTAACCATACATTTACGTAATTTTAAACTGTTTAAATTCAAACCATTCACCAGACTATGTTAAGGGTAGTTGAGCACATTATTTTTGTAAGTGATTTGTAAACCATTTGGCTGTTTCATTCATTGCCAACCTACTTACATTATGTGCACGACCCGCCTCCTTTATAAATTTCATTTGTATATTTGGAAGACTTTTATTCTTTTCATAAAAATTTAACGCATATTTCATTGGAACTACATCGTCTTCCTCACCATGCCAAAATAATAATGGGACATTTTCAATTGAAGTGGGGTTTAGGGATAAATCTAACGTTTTAATCATTTCTTTAGCTTTTTCAAGCTCTTTTTCTGGAATCTTTTTTTCGTTCGCCTCATTAAAATCACCTACCAAACGACTAGCATACTCTGATAAATTTGGTGCACCCATCACAATGACCCCTGCATCTACCCAATCATATTTTGTCAAAACTGCACTCGTTGTAATACCGCCCATACTCGTGCCGCCAATACCGATTTTATGTTCACCAATTAAATTTAGCTTATCTAATTCATTTTTTATGATTTCAACCTCTTTTACATTTTGTAGTACTATGTCCCAAAAGGCTAATTCTTTTTCTGTTTGAGTAATTTCACCTTCACGATCACCATGCATTAGAGCATCCGGTAATATCACTCTTATATTGTTTTGAGCAATTCGGTATGCAATTGTTAGACTTGCATCTCTTTCACCGTTAAAACCATGAAAATAGATGACAGTAGGACAAGATTTCCCTTGCAAAGTACTTTTCTCTACCATTAAATATGAAATATCATCAATTTGTTGATCAATTATATGTATCATTATTTCATCCCTTCTTAAATAAAATCTTAAATCTATTATGACTGAACAGCCATTCAATAGCAATGATTTTTACCAAAAGAACTTTTACTTATTTCACCCTCTAGCTTATTGGATTAATTTTTGCTAAACTATATTGTATGGGGTGAAATGATTGAGAAATCAAAAACATTTAATCGCTGTCGATTTGGACGGCACATTATTAACAGATGACAAAAGAATAACAGATGAGACAAAGAGGGTCTTGAATCATTTAATAGATGAGGGACATATTGTCGTTATTGCTACTGGTCGGTCAAAAAGGGTAAGTATTGATTTTTATCATGAATTGGGACTGACAACTCCTTTAATAAATTCTAACGGTGCTGTTATGCACCATCCAAAAAATAAAAGTTGGGGAGTCCATCATACACCTTTACAGCATAAAACTGCATTAGACATAGTCGATATGAGCTATGATTTTCAATCTGAAAATATTTTAGCAACAGTTCACGATCGTGTCATCATTGACCAATTCGACCAACGTATTATGGACTTTTACCAAGTTACTGAAAAAGATCAGTCTTTTAAAATTGGTACATTAAAAGACCATTTAACAGAAGATCCAACTTTAATGTTACTTTATCCAAATGTTGAACAAGTGGATAAAATAACAGATGAACTTACTAATGTTCATGCAGACGTTATTACACATCGAAGTTGGGGAGAACCGTATCACATCATTGAAATTATGAATAAAGATATGAATAAAGCAGTAGCAGTACAGAAGGTCGCTAACGAATACGGAATACCGACAGAGAGAATTATTGCTTTCGGTGATGGTAGTAATGATTTGGAAATGATTGACTCAGCTGGGATCGGTGTAGCGATGGAAAATGCTATCCCAGAGTTAAAGTCATTAAGTAAATATTCAACGATAACAAATGAAGAACATGGTGTCGCCCATTTTTTAACAGATTATTTTAATTTAGCAAAATCATTAACCTAAAATTCATTTGAGAATATTATAAAACTTTCATAGCCATACTAAAGTGGAACGAGGTCAAATCGTTTCACTTTTTTATTTGGCTTATTTACATAGGTATAGATGGGAGGGAATCATTTATTTTGGAAAAGAAAAAAGAAGGAAATGATAAAGAAGAATTTACGTCGGAAGAAATTGCTGAAGAAATAGATGATAACAACAAGTCACTTTATAGAGACATTAATCGTAAAGATGAAGATGCAAAAAAAAGAACGACAGGAGGATTTTAAATTGGAAAGAGGAATATTTGAACGAGCACAAGAAGCTGTAAAAAATTTTTTAGAGGTCGATGATACATCTCCTAATAGAGAACAGGAAAAAGCGGCTGTTCAAGAAATCATTCAAGAAGCATATGCGGAAGCAACACCAGAAGAACAAAATCAGTTAAAACAATTTGAAGATCAAATACGATAAAAGTTTAAAGGCTTATCCACCGTTCGATAGTGGATAAGCCGAAAATTTTTATAACATGTATTTTACATCATCTTGGCAACCTGTTAGACTATGGTTCAAACAACGTGTAAAGATGGATATCTATCACATTTAACACGTAACTAACTCTTATAGTCGTTTAAAGGGGTGGATGGAGTGTTTCCAAGATGTGCAACTACTTCTATTAGTTTCGTTGGCTTGAAATAGACAAACAAATAATATTTAATGGTCGTGTCAAACAAATACTTGTTTCTGCTTGTCGAAAGTAAAATCACATCAGAGTAGAAATGTCGAGAAGTGCTTAACTAATTATTAGAAATATATTTATTGCTTCCAGGAAGTTTCTTAGTTTCATTCCAGGCTTCAATTACTTCTTCACGACTTTTCCCTTGATTTTTCGGGTCAGCAAAAAAGTCACGAATGAATTGGTTGTATTCAAATTGAGGTGCAATGTTTTTCTTATACGAAGGGTCTTTTTTCCGTTCCTCTTCCTCATACCAAGCGTCTACAACATCACGATACGTTTTTCCAACATTGTTTTTAAAATAGTTTTGGATATAGGTGGAAAAATGAAATTTCGGGATAACTGTCTTAAAAAATGCCCTAACACGCTGACTACAACGATGGTTTTCCGTAATAACTGTATCAAGACTTAAATCTACTTGAGGTTCTATCTTCTTATTCACTTTAGATTTTCTGATAGGTTTTTTTATCTCTCCCGTCCGAAGAAATATTTCAATCCTATCGGTAATCTCTATTTTTGAACCAGAAGCACTTATTCCATTTTCCCTACAAAAATATTGTAATTCTTCCTTTAACCAATAGAAATCTTTAAAACTTTCTACACTAATATCTTTCGTAAGATTAGGTCTCACAAACTACACCCCCATATTTACTTATTTTCATTATAGAACAATTGTTCCTGTTTGACAAAAATAATCACCACTAAAAACAACAAAGTTTGTCTTTATTACGAAAACTGCCTAAACTAAACATCAAGATAAGTTATTCGATAAACGGATCATAACGTTGAAAATGTAATTGATTTAATGTAATTTACGATCAGTAGATTGGAGAGTAGTCTATGAAAAGAGATGTTCATCTATCCGAAAAATTTTTAGTTTTAGGGTATGTCTTTATATTGTTATTTATGATTGTACAAGATTTGGTTCCCTTGGGATCATTAAATGATATTGAAGCCATAGCCTCAGTACAATCGCTCAATGAAACAATTGTTACAACCCTTATAGGTGTAGTTCAAATAATACTTATATTGGGAGGAGTGCTTTTATTTATAGGAAAAAGATATCCTTTCTTAGTAAAGATTTGGTTAATAGTTCATCCATCGTGTATTTTATTAGGGGCAATAATATCATGGTGGGTTCCGTATTTTTTTGGGACTGGTACAGAAGAAAAAATAGAAAGATTCAACATGATGTTTGGGAATACTCATTCTTTCCTACCTGTCATGAACGGAATCGTACCGAATACACTTCACACTGTATTTCACTTGACACTACTTATCTGTATCATTTTAACTTGCTATATTTTTTTAATAAGACGTGTTAAGGATAAAGAAATTGTAGATAATAAAACCCATGTTACTCATTAATTAGGGGCAATAGTAGTATTACTTTAAAAAGTATAAGGTAGGTGATTTGTGTGAGTACGATGCAAGAGCCACCAAAAGGCATAGTCCCATAAGTTATACTACGTTAGCATTAGGGATTATTTGATTTTTTACTCCTTTTGTTGAGCTTACAAGAATGGTGATGATAGGTTCGTTATCTGGAAATTACATTACTTTTGGGCTATGCTCAATTATTGGATTATTAAAGAAAACAGAAAAAAACTTACTACCAATTGTTTCTCTTATTTTATCACTATCATTTCCTATTTACTTTGTATTATAATTGATTCTTATTCTCTCTGAAGTTTGGGAATTTGCTCCCTATGTTTTATTTTATTAATGTGTTAATGTCTATAAGAAAGTTTACGATATGAGGCAGTTGTTGAATAAGTGATGGCACCAATGTTGAACTAAAGGGTCAGAATAGGCCATAAAGTTTTTTATAGGAGTAAGGTGAAGGCTGTGTCCAACCGAAAAAAAATTATGATGGACGAGGAAGATGATTACATCCTCAATAGACAAAAAGTTAAATTACAAACTGAAATTGGTTGTTTCTTTGGGGTCATTATTTTGGTAATTTTAGTTATTCTAGTCCCTATTTGGTTATTTTTTTCACATTCTAATGAAACACAGTTAAAAGTGAGTCATTCTCCAAATAATATAAACACAATCGAAGTTGTTAAGAAGGATGAATTCCCCGACCCTACCATTAGAATTAAATACGATGATAAAAGCATGATGAAAACAACTATACCTGACACTATTTCAATACAATGGAATAATGATTTTAATGCTAAAGTTATCCTTATCAAGCAGGGGAGAGAACCAAGTATTGTTGAGGTTAAATTTAAATAGTTAATTGCGAGGAATGTGGCATATTTTCAAAAATTGGACGGACGTGATAGTTCTAAAGTGTTATAAATAATACAAACCATAGTAAAGAAAACATTAGAAGAATTCAATACAGATCATTAATAGATATGAAATAATATTTCTAATATTAATGAGCATTATGAAGGATGTGCTATGTTATGTGATTCTCTACTGGCAAAATGTCACCTCATATTAAAAATAGTGATTAAAAATGGCATTTAGAATGTAAATGTTTTTAGTTCTGTTGCAAGGATAGAAGATGAATCTATCTCAACAAACTGAAAAATAAATGCTAACATCCTAACCATAGATTCACAATCATACAAACGTAAAGTGTAAATATTGAGAGATTATTAAATCGATATACTAATGATTGAATTTTTCACCCTAACATAACATTCACCAGATTAAATTTAAAGGAACGGATAAAATTAAAACTTACCTATTTTCGGGAACATGATGCTCATCATTTTCACTATATTTAAGTATGATTATTATAAAAATGAAATAGTTAATCAAGAGCTACCACAATCTAATATAAATGGTATTTCCAATAAAAATATGGTACATTTAGTATAGTTGATTGAAGGAGGGATACGATGGGAGTAAGACCAGAAGCAACACCTAATCCTAATGCGGTCAAGTTTTCAACAAATAAAATGATTTTTGAAGGAACAGACAGTATTTCCGTTTTACCTGGAGATGTAAGTGAACATGAAATATTAAATGATTTAATGAAAATAGACGGTGTTGATAATGTTTTTGGATATCAACATTTTATTACCGTCACTAAATTTTTTGATGTTGAGTGGGATGACCTGCTTGATAAAATATTAGTGGTTTTCAAAAATCATGGGTATGAATAAACAAATAAATGATAAAAATGGAGACGACATTGTTGTCGTCTTTTTATTTTGTCTTCAATGGAAATTGTCCTATTTTTGTCACAACTTTGTTATTAATTTTAGACAATTTTACCAATGATATTGTACTAATTTTTAAAATAAGAGAAGATAGATTTAAAGACTTAAATGAGGTGAAATGATGCCTAAATATATGATATCGTATACTATATTTTTTCTATTACTAACCGCTATTTCCGGAGTTTGGATGAGATTATTTCCTTTTTGGGGAAAGATTCAGTCTGTCCCCTATGATCATATTTTACATGCCCACTCACACGGAGCGGTTTTAGGTTGGCTATTTTTAGCTAGTTTTATTATCTTTTTAAGTTTAAGTTGGAATGAAATTCCGAACAAAAAACACGTCAATACAATGTTTATCGTCACTGTTTTCGTGACTGCATTAATGTTTATTGCATTTATATACGAAGGGTATGCTAAGTTTTCAATTATTTTTTCAACGTCTCATATCTTTATCGAGTATTGGGTTGCGATTTATATATTTATTTTTATGAAAAAAAGAAATATGATGCCAAAAATAAGTCGATATTTTATCAATGCTGGATTGTTAACTTTAATTATCTCAAGTATTGGCCCATTTTCTCTAGGTGGACTAGCAGCATCCGGTCTAAAGGATACCCCTTTTTTTGATATGGCGATCTATTTCTATTTACATTTTCAATACAATGGTTGGCTCTATTTAATGCTCGTTGGATTGTTCATTTGGTTTTTAAATAAAAAACAAGTTCCACTTAACGGAAAATGGTTACGCATGAGTTTTTGGATATATTTTGTTGCTTTGTTTCCAGGATTCTTTCTATCAATTTTATGGTATGACTTTTCAACAACGATCACTGTTTTAGCGATGTTTGGTGGTATCGGTCAATTTATCGGAGTTGTTATATTTATTATCGCTTTATGGAAAGCATTGTTGAAGAAAAATCCATTTGTAAAATGGATTTACCGATTAGTAGTGCTGGCATTAACGATTTTACTATCCAAAGGTTTGATGGAACTTGCTTTAATCTATCCTCCCCTTGCTGCGATTGTTTATGATACACGTTCTGTCGTTATTGGCTATTTACATTTAACGTTACTCGGATTTTTAACGATATTTGTCTTTATTCTTTTTGGATTGGTTGGTGTCGTTTCGTTTAGAAGAAAATTCACGGTCATTAGTATGGTAGTTTTTTTAATCGGGTTTGTCATTAATGAAATCACTTTATTTGTCTCAGGATTAATGAACTGGATCGGAAAAAATAATATCATCTTTCATCACCAATTACTATTAATAGCTAGTGTTATTTTGCTTATAAGTATTGGGATGATTTGGTATTCAGCTATGACGAATAAAAAGGAAGAACTACCAAATTAATAAAGGGTAACTAATTAAAAAACGCCTGGGAAATATGTGGCTGATACACAGGTTCCCTTGAGCGTTTTTTATTAAACGATTTATTTTTTAAAAACTATCTATTTTTATTTTGTTGTTTTTGTTTTCTTCCTGCTATTGTGACAATAATGACAAAAGCAGCAAAAACTCCTAATACAAAACTAATAAACCACCAATTGAACCCACTATTCGGTTGAACGACAAACACTTCTACGGATTCACGTTCCATTCCGATAAGGAATTTCCCTTCTTTATCTTCTCTCACTGTATCATCATGGATTAGACCACGAAGTTGTAAATCAGAGCCAATGCTATCAATTTTTACAACTCGTGATTCACTATCGTTATTAATTGCTACATAAATATCTTCTTCGCCATCACTTCTTTTAAATAAACTTAATCCTTCATTTATTGCGAGTTGTTCAATTTCCCCATGTACTAGTGCCGGGAATTCCTTACGCATCGCGGCGAAATGAGTAAATAACTCTTCTATATCCGGATCAGCACTAAAGAAATCTACAAAATATTGGTTTTCCGGAAATCCTGGGCCATACATCGGCACTTCAGAGCCTTGATATACAATTGGAACGCCAGGTAAAAAATATAAATTAGCTAAAGCAAGTGACCACGTTGTTGCCGCATTCCGACCTTGGTCAGCGAAATCATTAGAGAAGCGAGCGACATTTTTATTATCAGTAAATAGGAGCGATTTTTCTCCAATTGAATTTTCCCATGTGTTATAAATCGATGAAATCGGTTCGTCCGCATTTGTTAAAACTTTATTAAACTCTTCATACATCTCGTTATTTTCAATAGCGTCGATGTTTTTATTGTTGACTAATTCTTCTACATTCAAACTTCCTTGTAAAGAACTTGCAATGACATAAAACTCGGGGTCTTTCTCCTTAATTGTTTTTGTTAAATCCTCTAAAAAATCTTCATGCATTTGGTCAACCGCATGTAATTTGTAACCATCAATATCAAGTTCGTCCATCCAATGAGTGGCAACATCTAACAAATAGTCGTGAACTTCTCCATTAGATTGATCTAGTTGAATCGTATTGTTCATCCATTCTGTTGCAGGAATTGGCTCTGTCTCATTTTCCTTAAACCAAGTATGTTTCGTTTCATCTGTCACAAAAGGATGAGAATCAGCAATATAGTTAGTTACCAATTCAACGATGACTTTCATATCTCTTTTATGAGCTTCTTCAATAAGCACCTTTAAGTCATCAATTGTACCGAATTGCTCTTCTATCTCATAAAAATCATCAATCCAATAACCATGATAACCTTTTGGAGCATTTTCCCAAACTGATGAAAGTGATATCGTTGTAAAACCAAGATCCTTAATGTCAGATAACATCATTGTTATTCCCTCGATATCTCCACCATTATATGTAAATGGATCATCGACATCGACTTGGTCACTATTTTTTTGATTTCCATTATTAAACCGATCAACTAAAATGTCGTAAATAATTTCGCCCTGTATACTATTGTTCGATTGAGCCGCCACTTTAGTGGTACTGAAATACGATAACAATAATAGACTGCTTATAAATATAAACAAGCCTTTCTTCATAAAGATTCCTCCAATATATGAATATGATACTAAAAGGTTTACCACCTAGAAAAAGCTATCCCTTGCTTGTAGGATAGCTAATATTCCAAAGTACGCCATTCTGAATCAGTGAGTGGGCAAGTTCTTACAAAATTTATGTGCATCCGCATGTTGGAATTAAACCTTAATTCTAAGGTTACTACCCTTAAATCATCGTGGTTCGCACAAAAATAATCGTGGCGCACATAAACGCTGGGCGAACGCTCATAAACCATCGAACACCGCCCATATATTATCAAGCACCGCTCATAAACGCTGGGCGAGCGCCCATATGTCGGTGCATCGCACATAAACACCGTGCCAGTGCCCATATATCATCATGCACCGCACATAAATGCTGGGCGAACGCCCATATGTCGGTGCATCGCACATAAATACCAAGCCAACGCCCATATATCATCAAGCACCGCACATAAACGCTGGGCGAACGCTCATATGTCGGTGCATCGCACATAAACACTGTGCGAACGCTCATATATCATAATGCATCGCTCATAAACACTGGGGCAACGCCCATAAACCATCGAACACCGCCCATAAATGCTGGTCAAACGCCCATATGTCGGTGCATCGCTCATAAACACCAAGCCAACGCCCATATATCATCGGGCATCGCTCATAAACACCAAGCCAGCGCTCATAAGTTAGTGCATCGTTCATAGACACTCAAGATAATTCGAAGTAAATTTGTATTAAGGTAAAATACCTAATGGTAGTCGACCAAATCCTAATATAATCGCAATGGCAGCAAAAATGACAAACTGTATCCACCATGCTTTTGTTGCTGCACCTTTACTTGTTTTCACTGTAATCATTTCAATTGCAACAATTGTCCATAAACCAGCAATGATTTTGACAAAAAGTTCACCCGAATAATTTGAATAGTCCAAGAACAAACTAGCGCCAGAAAACAAAATAATTAAATAATCTAATCGTAATACCATATGAAGGATTTTTCCTATTTTCCCACTATTTCCACGGTACATTGCCACTACGACAAATAATAAAATGAAAGCTAATGCCCAAGCTGTAATATGCAAATGTGCCATTAACTTAACCCCTTCCTATATTCCATAATAATTTTTAGTAGAATTTTTCATATAAATCATGTACGATAAGCATTATAACATGTACGTTATAAATAATCATTAAATTCATTTTCAACTAATTTAACGGAGGGATCATATGGTTAATCAAAGTAAAGCAATTATCGAACTAACAGAACAATTTGGAGCAAATAATTATTTGCCGCTTCCAATTGTCATACATAAAGCAGAAGGTATTTGGGTTGAAGATCCCGAAGGTAATCGTTACATGGATCTTTTAAGTGCTTATTCGGCTGTCAATCAAGGTCATCGACATCCTAAAATTATCGATGCATTAAAAAAACAAGCTGACCATGTCACATTGACTTCACGTGCATTTCATAATGATCAATTAGGTCCTTGGTATGAAAAAATTTGTAAATTAACGAATAAAGAGATGGCATTACCGATGAATACAGGTGCTGAAGCTGTCGAAACTGCTTTAAAAACTGCACGCCGTTGGGCTTACGATATAAAAGGTGTTGCCGATGACCAGGCAGAAGTAATTGTTTGTGCTGATAACTTCCACGGTAGGACAATGGCCGCTGTTTCTATTTCGTCTGATCCTGATAATCAACGTGGTTATGGTCCATTATTACCTGGATTTCGTGTCATTCCTTTTGGTGATATTGATGCATTAAAAGAAGCAATCAACGAAAACACAGCAGCATTTTTAATTGAACCGATTCAAGGTGAAGCTGGGGTCAACATTCCTGAAGATGGATTTTTAAAAGAAGCCTATGATGTTTGTCATGATAACAATGTTTTATTTATTGCTGATGAAATTCAAGCGGGTCTTGGGCGCAGTGGAAAATTTTTAGCAAGTGATTGGGATGGCGTCAATCCCGACATTATCATTTTAGGAAAAGCACTCGGTGGTGGCGTATTTCCAATCTCTTGTATTGTTGCAAACGAAGATATTTTAGGAGTTTTTGAGCCAGGTTCTCACGGATCAACATTCGGTGGTAATCCATTAGCATGTGCAGTGTCTACGGCAGCATTGGACGTTATTATTGATGAGAAATTACCTGAGCGTTCACACGAATTAGGAACATACTTTGTTAATGAATTAAGAAAAATTAATAATCCTATGATAAAAGAAGTTCGTGGAAAAGGTCTCTTTATTGGGATGGAATTAACTGAATCAGCCCGGCCATATTGTGAAGCTTTAATGGAAGAAGGACTACTTTGTAAAGAAACTCATGATAATGTCATTCGCTTTGCACCACCATTAATCATTGAAAAAGAAGATTTGGATTGGGCGATTGAAAAAATCAACAAAGTAATTGGTCAGTAGCTAACACAAAGTATTCCAAGCAAATTTTGTTGGAATACTTTTTAAATTTTGTAAATAATGACAAGCAAATACTCCTCAGAATACAAGCAAAACGTAGATCCCAAGTGGGTTAGACACGATTGCTCTTCTGAATTCCAACAAGACGTAAATTTCAGGTGAGCAAAACCCGAAATCCCACCTGAATAATGGAATTACTTAGTTCCCAGGAAAATTTCTAACTCTAACCCATCAAAATATTAAAACAAGGAAGGCGAGAAACATGAGAGAAAAAGTGATCGTTATTAATCGGTTGGAAGATGAGGTATTAGACAGACTAAAAGAGCATCATGATGTAAAAGTTTTTTTAAATCTAGCATCTTATAATGACCCTGAATTTTTAAATGAACTAAAAGATGCTTCTGGAATTATCGGTCTTGATTATCAAGTAAATGCTGATTTATTAGATAATGCTCCTAAATTGAGAATTGTTAGTAATGTTTCTGTTGGATATAACAATTTAGATATTGAGGAACTTTCAAAAAGGGGAATCTTGGCAACCAATACACCAGGTGTTCTAACCGATACGGTTGCAGATGTTATTTTTGGTATTCTTATTGCAACGGCAAGACGTATCCCCGAGTTAGATCATTACGTGAAGAGTGGCCAATGGAAAGGGAATTTAACTGCTGACTATTACGGAGTCGATGTTCACCATAAAACTGTTGGGATAATTGGCATGGGAGAAATTGGACAGGCGATTGGTCATAGGGCTCATCACGGATTTCATATGAATGTGCTGTACCATAACCGTTCAAAAAAGCCTGAAGCTGAAAAAATTTTAAATGCCACTTATTGTGAGTTAGATGAGTTGTTAGGACAAGCTGATTATGTTGTCTTAATGACTCCATTAACAAAAGAAACCGAAAGAATGATTGGGGAAAGAGAATTTAAATTAATGAAAAAGACTGCCATATTTATTAATGGATCTCGTGGAAAAACAATTGTTGAAAGTGACTTAGTAAAAGCGCTCGAAAATGGAGAGATTGCAGCCGCGGGATTGGACGTTTTTGAAAAAGAGCCAACTGATGAAGATAACCCTTTACTTAAAATGCCTAATGTAGTCACTCTGCCACATATCGGATCATCAACTTACGAAACCGAATTGAAAATGTCTCATTTAGCTTGTGACAATATGCTAGCTGGATTATCAGGTGAAAAACCACCAACATTAATAGATGAGTCCGTTTGGAATGATAGATAAAAAATAGGAGGCATTACTAATGTCAAACATTGAACAAAAAATGCATCCTTTTGATGCGGCCACAAAATTAACTGAAGAGTCGGGGATTTATCAAGGTCATACATCAGAACATTATGCCAACATGTTAGGACCTTTTGGTGGTATTACTGCAGCAACTTTACTTAAAGCTGTCATAGATCATCCTGAATGCCAAGGAGAACCAATCTCATTAACGATTAACTATGCTGCTGCAATATCAGATGGCGCTTTCAATATTAAAGCTAATCCAACTAGAACGAATAGAGCCACACAACATTGGTATATTGAACTTTATCAAAACGAGAAAATTTTTGTGACAGGTACAGCCGTGTTTGCAAATCGTCGAGAGACTTGGACTGCGACTGAAGCGCATTTTCCAAATGTTCCTAATGCGGAAAAAATACCAAGTATTCCTACAATTGATGATTTACCAGCATGGGTGAAAAGTTACGACATTAAAATAATTGAAGGTGCCCCTTTAGCTTTTACACATCCAGATAAAGATGAAATTGATAATTCAGTTACTACCCAATGGATTCAGGACGAACCGAAAAGACAAATTGATTTTCTGTCGTTAACATCAATGTGTGATGCATTTTTTCCACGTATTTATGTACGGCGGAATCAACTTGTACCAATTGGCACTGTCTCACTCACGATTTATTTTCACACTGATGCTAAAACCCTTAAGGAAAATGACGATAAACATCTATTAGGACAGGCTCGTGCAAATCAGTTTCAAAATGGTTTCTTCGATCAAACAGGTGAAATGTGGACAGAAAACGGGAAACTTATTGCTACTACAAGCCAATTTGTATATTATAGAAAATAAATTTATTATCAATTTTAACTATTCCTTTTTATCTGTAAGTCAAATGATTTATAGATAATGAGGAATAGTAACCACTCTTGAAATTAAAATAAATCACGTCATTTCTCGCGAAGGTGTAGAACCTGTCTACTCAACCGTAATACCCGTACCAAAAACTTATCATTTTACAATTATATTCGTTTTACTAAAGCCATCCTTTGTTTTTGTTACCTCAAGCATTGCAGGAAAATTAATTTTCAATTCATCAACGTGGGAAATGACACCAATAATTCTTCCATCTTGTTGCAGATGAACTAAGGCATCAATCGCTTTTTGTAATGACTCCTCATCCAATGAACCAAATCCTTCATCAATAAACATCGTTTCAATCGAAACAGACCCTTGGAAACTTTGAATAACATCTGACATCCCTAATGCTAAACATAATGAGGCAATAAATTTTTCTCCACCCGATAATGTTTTAACATCTCGTGTCTGACTCGTATACGTATCATAAACATCTATCGACAAACCACTTTGACGTCCACGCGCCTCTTGGCGTTCACTTCGAATTAATCGATATTGCCCATTAGACAAATCATAAAAACGGACATTAGCTGCTTGCATTATTTGTTCTAAAAAATCAATTTGTAAAAATCTTTCTAACGATATTCTCCGTTCATTTTGACCTCGAATTGTATCGTGTAACTCGACTACCATTGATAACTTTTTCTCTAATTTCTCTGAACGTTTCCAAATTTCTTGTAAGTTTTCAATCGTAGAAGCTATTTCTTGGAAATTTTCTTTAGAACGATTAAATTGATCAAATACTTTATCTTGTTCGCGTTTTATTTGCTCTAAATTTTCTCCTAACTGTTCCAAGTCCAATCGTTCTTTCCCTTTAAGACTATTCGATAACTCTTCCACTTGTTTATTCAACGTGTGAACAGACTGCTTGTATTGATTTATTTCCGCTTCCAACCTACTCCGAACTTCTATCTCAAGCCTTGCTTCTTTATATGCTTCTTCAGTTGGAAATTCACTTGAAGATAGTTGTTCGGAAAATTCTTTTTCAGCTAGTAACAATTTTTCTTCGACATTAACTAATTGTTTTTTTGCGCTTTCTAAAGCAGTTGACATTTCTGTAGATGCCTTTTCCGCCTTTTTTAATCGCTCTTGAGCAGATTCCCACGTTGCTAGCATTTTATTGTAAATAATTTCTTTCTCATTTAATTTATTTTGTAAAATTTCAATCCGTTGTAAATCTTCAGGGATCTTATCCATTTGTGTATTAAATGTCGCTAATTTCGCCGTAAAATCGTTTTGTTTTTTCTGCAAAAATTCACCTAATGTCTCTCTTTCCTTTATTTTAGATTTAATAATTGTTTCGGCTTCTTTTTGCGTTTTTTTCATGTCGGCTAAAATTTGTTCATTCTTTTCCAGTTCGGCTACATCTTCCTTCATTTTCTTACCTTCTTCAACGACATCGACCATTTTAGTAGAAATTTCCACTCCAGTAATTTCATAATTTATCTTTATTTCGAGTGCTATTGTTTCAAGTTGTTCAACATTTGCATCATATTTTCCTTTTGCCGCACTAACATCATTTTGAGCAATTTCAAAATCGCGTTTCAGTTGATCTAATGTTTCCTTTTCAACTGTCCCTTCTGTCACCGTTGCTTTATGAGGATGATGAGCACTCCCACAAACAGGACACTCCTCCCCCTCCATTAATTGTGAAGCTAATAAATAAGCTTGATTATGTTGCCAAGATTTTTCCGCTTCATTATATTTCCTTTCAATTCCCGTTAAAATTTGTTGTTTCTTTTGTACCTCTTCATTTAAAAAATTTAATTCTTTCGCTTTGTCAACATGACTTTTCAATAAATTATATTTTGAACGTAATTCTTTAATTTTATATTTTTTTTCACGATTATCATTAATCGTTTCTGTTAATTTTTCTATTTCACTCCGTCGCTTTTCAATATGTTCACTATTTTCATTGATATACTTTTTCAATTCCTTATTTCTTTTAACCAGTTCTTCGAGCTCTTTTTCATCTATTACCAGTTCTTTTCTCGTCGCCTCACTAGCTATCACCACTTTTTCAAATTCTTTATATTGATTAATTTTTTGGAATAAATCTTCACGTTCTTTTGCCTTATCCTTCTCAATAGAATAGTTTTCTTTAGCTTTATCCAAAATAGTAGTTGCCTGTTCCAATAAAATCGTAGTATCTTTTACAATTTGCTTTTGTTTCAATTCTTCTTCCTGTCGCTCAAGCATGTGTCGCTCATACGGCTCAATTAATTGAGCCTTTTTTGCTGCCTCTAATTTCTCTTCCTTTTCCACCATCAATTCCCGCTTATCAAGCAATCCATCTAAACTCTTTTTCTTTTCATCTAACAAATCTAATTGTTTATTTAGTTCAGTTGCATCATACACTTCCTTTTGCGTTTTTTCGTACTTTTTCACTTTATTTAGATAAACCTGTTCGTCATGTCGCTTTTTTTCATCATAATATAATTTTTCCTCTTCCAACGCAGGAATCATTTGACTCATATGATAATATTCTAGATCTAACAACTGAAATAATGCGGAGTCTACCCTTCTTTCCAACTTATTAGGAATGTTTCCAATGTAAATTTCCATTGCTCTTTTTTCATGTTCTAAATCATTTTCCAACTTATGACGCTTTTCCTTTAACAATGCGTTCATATGTTGAAATCGATCCGTTTTAAATAACTTCCTTAAAATAACTTCCTTATTTTCCGTCGATGATGTGAGTAATTTACGGAATTCTCCTTGTGGAAGCATGACGATTTGTCGGAATTGATCATGATTCAATCCGATTAACTCCTCCACTTTTTCATTAATATCTGTCACCATTTGCCTGTCAACGCAAGGAATTTCTTCCCCATCAATAATTTGATAAAATTCATGCTTATCCCCTGTACTCGACACATTTCCTTTTTTCACATGAGGCATTTGCCTCAAAATCCGATATGTCTTATTGCTTAAACTAAACGACAATTCAACTGCAGTATGCACAGTATCTTCAGCAAACTGACTTCGCAACATTTTTACATTATCCCGGTCACTTCCACTAGCTAATCCGTATAATGCAAAACAAATAGCGTCAAATATTGTCGTCTTCCCTGCTCCCGTCACACCTGAAATGACATATAAATTTTGTTCATTTAATTTTTTGAAATCGACTATTTCTACATCTTTATACGGACCAAATGCCGTCATTGTTAATGATAATGGTTTCATCGTCATCCCCCAATGCGTTAATTAATTTGAATGGTCTCATTTTCGGTTTTCAATAATTCATCTAACACTTCTTTAAACATCATTTCCATTTCTTCTGACACTTCTTTTCCTGTCATTTCTTTGTAAAAGGCCGTGAATAATTCCAAGTCTGATAATTCTTTTACTTTATCATGATGCTGTTTTCCTTGTATCGACTGGATAAACGGGTCATGACTTCTCTCTACATGCATCGCATTCGGAAAAATTGCCCGAACTTTTTCCATCGGTGAAAGTATAATTTGCTCGTCTAGCAATTTTACAAATACGTAGTCTTCATTGATTGGTAATGTTAAAATTTCATCCATTGTCTTTTCTACTGTTCTCATATCCCGTTTTGATTGTAAATCTCGCTTTTCTACCAAAACTTCTCCATTTCTATCGATATTTACTATATAAAATCCTTTTTTATGTTTTTCTTCTGAAATCGAATATTTTAATGGTGAGCCAGCATATCTTATTTTATCTATTAATACTTTGTGTGCTTGATGTAGATGTCCTAACGCTGTATAATCAAAAACTTCAAAGTGGTGAGCATTCACAAACTCTGCTCCTCCAATTGATAATGGCTTTTCACTATCACTCGTGTTCGCTTCTTCCTCCCCATATGGAGTAACAAAAGCATGTCCCACAAATACATGCCGAGCATTTGAATCCATATTTTTTGAAATTCGTTCTATCATAACTTTCATTGCATCTTCATGACTTTTAATCGATTCATCTTTAAAAATCTTTTTAACAATACTTGGGTCTGTATAAGGAATTAAATGAAAATGAACATCGCCGTGCTCGTCACTCAAAATAACTGGTAGTAGTTCCTCATTTAATTGACTCACAAGATAAAATCCATTTTCCCGCATGATCCCTGTGCCGAAATGAAGTCTTGTTGGGCTGTCATGATTCCCTGCAATAGCCAAAACTGGAATTTGCCAATCTAAAACAATTTTTCTAATGATTCGATCAAATAATTCGATTGCTTCTGGTGGGGGAATGGCCCGATCATAAATATCCCCAGCAATAATGACGACATCTGGTTGTTCTTTTTCAATTTCGTGTAAAAATTTATTTAAAATATATGCTTGATCCTCAACCATTGACACACCTTGGACTATTTTTCCCAAATGCCAATCAGCAGTATGAAAAATTTTCACGTCATCCACCCCTCGAAAGTTATTTGTCATTCATTTATTCGTATTTTTCTATGAAAACATTTACAATCAATACTATCATTATATACGAATTTACTAGAAAATTTAATGGGAGGCTACTATGGTAAAAAAATTGCTACATTTAGAAGGTTTTGTCGTTTTTATCTGTACTATTATTTTGTATGCTCATTTTGGAGGTAGTTGGTGGATATTTATTTTATTTCTTCTAGCACCAGATATTGCTGCGTTCGCTTATTTGGTCGATGAGAAAATCGGTTCTGTGTTTTATAATTTATTTCACACTTACGCGATTTCCTTGCCCATTTTGTTCGGGGGATTTTTATTCGAGCGACCATTAATCATTGTTATAGGTATCATTTGGACAGCTCACATTGGAATGGATCGAATGGTAGGTTACGGTTTAAAGTATCCAACAGCATTTCAAGATACTCATTTACAAAAATTATAGTTAAGGTTTATTAATTAAAAAATTACAAGGTGCGACGGTTACTCCAAACAATAAATGGCCGATGAACCAATGAGGAAACTGTGATTGAAACTAAATGAGGGGTTCTCCCGGATAGACTTGTCGTTAGATAAATAATGATTCCAATGATGACTGAAAAAAAATAACCGATATAGCCGTTTGTCTGTTTGATCAATTTAATTTTTTTCAACAACATTAATAAGGTGATGATTATGAACATAATTAAAACCCTGAAATTAGACGCTAATCTAACTTCAGGGAGCAATAGTTACAATAAAACTGGTTGAATCTGCCTACCTTGTAATGCTTCTTTAACCGTCTCTTCTATATACGCAAATTCTGCCACTAATGAATTAGGCTTTCCTTCATAATCATCTTGACCAAACGGGACAAAATAGACATTTTTTGCATTTAAAAGTGTACCAATATTTTTTCCATTTGCTCCTAATCCATCATTAGTTGCAATTGCTAACACAATCGGTTTTAAATTTCTTAATTGTGCTTTGCATGCCATCGTCACAGATGAATCTGTAATCGCATTTGCGAGCTTTGCAACTGTATTTCCCGTACATGGTGCCACAACGATAATGTCTAAGTCTAATTTTGGACCTACCGGCTCCGCCTCGACAATTGTTTTTATAATATCATTTCCTGTAATTTCTTTAATTTTTTCTTGCCATTCTTCCCCATTCCCAAATCTAGTATCAAACGTACTTGCCGCATCTGACATCATCGGAATTATTTCCACGTCCGTTTTAGCTAGTTTTTCTAACACATTAAAAACTGTTTCAAAATTACAAGAAGATCCTGTTACAGCAAAGCCTATTCTCAACTTTCTCATCACTATACCTCCAGCTCATCCATCATTCGATAAATTGTCTCTTTTATATAACTTGCTGAACTAATGGGAGCTACTTTACCTGGCAAACCTAATGCCCATATCGATTCTATTCCAAGTTTTTCTGCCATATCAAAATCTACCCCACCCGGGAACGATGCCAAATCTATAATAATAGCATCTCCATTTGTCTTTTTTAATTTTTCTTTATTTAAAATTATAGCCGGAATTGTGTTAATGATTAAATCCATGTTCGGAAGGTATTTTTCAACTTTGTTTAATAAAACCGGTTCATAACAGAATGATTTAATCGAAGCAATTTCAGTATGGTCACTCGAACCGACATACACATTAGCGCCTAATCCATCAAGCATTTTAGATAAAATTTTACCTATTCTTCCAAAACCTAGAACGAGTACATTTGAACTGTGAAGTGTCTTATCCATTTTTTCCATCGCCAATTGTATTGCCCCTTCTGATGTAGGAATAGCATTTAGAACCTGCAATTCTTCCCTTTTAAAATAATCGAACATTTTTATATGATAGTCTTTGGCAAGTTCCATCCATTCACTAGCAATTTTTCCAGCAAATAAAATCTGTTCATTTCTCATATATTTAAATACATCTTCAGCAAAAATTTCTTCAGAATAAAACGGGGTATTTATCAAGTTGTTTTTATTAGAAAATGGGAAAGGACCGATAATAATATTTGATGCTTCTATAGCATTTTCTAGGTTTTCAGCTTTTTTTAATCTAAAACTAAATTTATCATGATCATATCCATATAAGGTGACATCTATCCCATCTTTCGCTAATAATTTTGCAAGAGCTAAATTTCTTTTATCTCCACCAAGAACTGTTATTTTTCTGTTACTCAGCTTAAACCCTCCAGTTATATAAAATTACGAACTGATACATATTATGTCGCTTCATTATTAACGTGTATATAACATTATTTTTTTTAAAATAACAGACAAGAAAATATAAAATGTAGACGTGATTCACCTACAAACTTTCGCTAACTTTTTTAGTAAATTCAATTTTATGATAAACTAAGTTTTAACTTGCCCTGTTCGTTTATTAATATATCTCTTAGCAATGTCCATCATTGAATAAGAAATCAAATTCAAACATTTATTTGAAGTCGAGCAAATCGCAACTATTATTCTGTTACAAGGTCAAATTCCATAAAAACAAAAATGTTTATTGGAATGATATAAAATCACTTTATGGCCCAGTGTTGGAAGAACGAGAATTTATGACGATCAAATTATAAATTTGTTAAGATAATATACATATAAGGAAAGATGTGTTGCATGTTTAAGTTAAGTGGTTAAATGAATAGAAGGAGACGACTAAGCGGTTACTCCATCACTTTTCTTATAGGTATATATATAAATCCACACAATAATTGCACGGTATATAGATAATGTGACAATGATCATTTTTTACTTTTTTATTCCTAAACTAAAAAAGTTATAATGATATTTTCCCATGACCAATAATATATATTTAAGGAGGATTTTCATATGAATAGCCGATTTAATTGCTTATTACTGAATGACCCGATAGATTTAATAATATAAGAAAGATTGAATAAAAATGTATTCAAATGAATTTCTAATAATTTTTATCATGTTATAGAAAGGAACGATGATAAATGAAACTTATTTTAGCGATTGTACAGGATAATGATGCTAATCGGTTAACAAAGGCATTAGGAAAAGACGGCTTTCGTACAACAAAGCTTGCGACAACAGGTGGTTTTTTAAAAAGTGGCAACACTACCATTATGATTGGTTGTGAAGATAATGTTGTGAAGGATGCACTCGACATCATTAAAAATGAGTGTTCTGAACGAATGAAGAAATCATCCACCTCTTATCCGATGCGCGCTAACAAGGATTATTTTAACATGAGTAAGATTGAAGTTGGTGGGGCGACAGTCTTTATTTTACCGATTGATGCATTTTATCAATTTTAAGTATTTGAAAATTACTATATTGAAATATATAGTGATTTATAATTTACCCCTATAAAGTGCTTTTTT
>Ga0209487_1000380_pt1 | contig 40778 bp, 38 predicted proteins | sample Poulit2012_FD_187524 | JGI IMG/M metagenome (GOLD analysis project Ga0209487, IMG submission 187524) | Agricultural soil microbial communities from Georgia to study Nitrogen management - Poultry litter 2012 (SPAdes) (version 2) | ecosystem: Environmental > Terrestrial > Soil > Agricultural land...
ATGTAATCGATGTACTAAAAGGAGAAGCGCATTCTCATCTCTCGGATGACGCAAAGTCACAAATCAAAAAATCCGCTCAAAATGTCGAAGCCATCGTAAATTCTGGTCAAACAGTTTATGGAATCAATACTGGTTTTGGTCCTTTGTGCGACACTCAAATTTCTAAAGAAGAAACAAGCAAACTACAAGAGAATTTATTGATCAGCCATGCAGTTGGCGTAGGAAATCCTATAAAAAAAGAAATTTCAAAGTTGATGTTGATCACCAAAGCTCATGCATTGGCCAAAGGTTTTTCAGGTGTAACTTTAGAAGTAGTGGAGCGAATGTTGTTCATGGTCGAAAAAGATATTATTCCTGTAGTTCCTGAACAAGGTTCAGTTGGAGCTTCAGGTGATTTGGCGCCACTTTCACATTTGTTTTTACCATTGATAGGCGAAGGAGAAGTTTGGGAAGGTGATTCGATCATCCCAACAAAGGTAGCATTAGAAAAACATGGATTATCGCCGATTCGCCTTTCAGCCAAAGAAGGTCTAGGTTTGATCAACGGAACTCAGTTTATTTTGGCTCACGCTTTGGTTGGTTTGGACAAGTTTGCTTATTTATTGGATTTGGCCGATGTGGTAGGAGCGATGAGTTTGGAAGCTTATGCAGGTGTGAAATCGCCATTCATGAAAGAATTACATGAAGTTCGACCGTATGAAGGAACTAAAAAAGTAGCTGCTCGAATCAGAAAGATTTTGGAAAATTCAGAAATCATCGACAACAACGATTTTCCAAGGGTACAAGATCCTTATTCTTTGAGATGTATGCCACAAGTGCATGGTGCATCGAGAAATGCATGGTTGCATCTGAAAGAAATGGCTGAAATCGAATTGAATTCAGTGACTGACAATCCAATTGTTTTAGATGATAAAATATCGATCAGCGGTGGGAATTTCCATGGTCAGCCGATGGCTATGGTGTTGGATTATGCAACTTTGGCTGCTGCAGAAATTGGAAATATTTCCGATAGAAGAAGTTATTTGTTATTGGAAGGAAATCATGGCTTACCAAGATTGTTAACCGAAAGTTCTGGATTGAATTCAGGATTTATGATTCCTCAATATACGGCTGCCGCTTTGGTTACAGAGAATAAAACTTTGTGTTTTCCCGCTTCTGCTGATAGTATACCAACTTCATTGGGTCAAGAAGATCATGTTTCGATGGGGAGTATTTCTGGGAGAAAGTTCAATGAAGTATTAGATAATTTAGAAAAGATTTTGGCTATCGAATTGATGTATGCTTGTCAAGGATTGGAATTTAGAAGGCCTCTAAAATCGAGTCCTATTATCGAACAAGTTTTTGCTTTGGTAAGAACCAAAGTCGATAAATTGGAAGATGATCGATTGATAGGAAGAGATATTAATAGTATCATTGGAATTATTCAAGGCGATGAATTGAAGGAAATCATCGGTCAAATCGAAGAATAAATTCAATTGAATCAATTAAAAAAAGCAGGTGAAAACCTGCTTTTTTTATTTCTTAAAGTTCATTAAGCTTTGAATAGCTCTTCCACTTTTTCCCAATTAACTACATTGAAAAACGCTTCGATATAATCAGGGCGTTTGTTTTGATATTTTAAGTAGTAAGCATGCTCCCAAACGTCCAAGCCCAAAATTGGAGTACCTTTGCAATCTGCATCAGGCATCAATGGGTTGTCTTGATTTGGAGTAGAACCAACTTTTAATTTTCCATCAACTTTTACCAACCAAGCCCAACCCGATCCAAATCGAGTAGCAGCAGCTTTTGAAAACTCATCTTTGAACTTTTCAAAAGAACCGAAAGCTTCGTTAATAGCTTCAGCTAATTCACCTTTAGGCTCACCACCACCATTTGGACTCATGATTTCCCAAAATAAATTGTGGTTATAATATCCACCACCGTTATTTCTAACTGCAGCTTTATCAGCACCTTTTACTAAAATTTCTTCAATTGAAAGTCCTTCTAAATCACTGCCTTCAATTGCAGCGTTTAAGTTGTTTGTATATCCTGCATGGTGTTTCCCGTGATGGATTTCCATGGTTCTTGCGTCAATGTGTGGTTCCAATGCATCTGTTGCATATGGTAACTTAGGTAATTCAAATGCCATGATTTTTATGGTTTTAAATGTTAATACTAAACTCAATCCCAAATATACGGCTGTTTTTTCATCTTTTCTATTAAGAATAAATTAAAACTATTGATTCAGTTATAAATTTTATAAATTGCATAGTATTAGTAAAAGTTTATGAACAAGTTTAGAAGAATATTTTTAGGAATTGTAAAAGTTGTAGCGATTATAATCCTTTTGTTGATTGCTGTGCTTTATCTCACAGGAAATCAATACATCATTCGAGGTGCGCAGTTGACATATTTGAAAGGTCATAAAACCGCTAATATTGATGATTATGTAGATTTTGACAACAATATAATTCTTTCAAATAAAGCTCAACCTTGGTTTAAACATGAACTTTATAATCAAATTCCTTTGACCAAAGAATTGCGCGATGAATTAGAACAATTCAAATCCATAGGATTTTTTGTAGCCAAAGATGGAGAAATCCTTTGGGAACATTATTGGGACGGATATTCAAGTAAAAGTCATACCAATTCCTTTTCTATGTCAAAATCGGTGGTGACTATGCTTTTGGGTAAAGCAATCGAACAAGGATATATCGAATCTTTGGATCAACCAATAACAGATTTTTTGCCTGAATTCGAAGATGATGAATTCGGTAGAAAATGTACAATTGGTGATTTGTCAGCCATGACTTCTGGATTTGATTGGAAAGAGGATTATTATTTACCATTGAATCCCACTGCCAAAGCTTATTACGGAAGAAATATCGAAAAACAAATGTTGAGTAGAAAATTTATTGCTGAACCAGGTCAGAGGTTTAATTATATTTCGAGCGATACTCAACTGTTGGCAATTATCCTTCAAAGAGCCGTTGGAATAAGCATTTCTCAATATTTACAAGAAGAATTTTGGCAACCTATGGGAATGGAAGAGGATGCCTATTGGTCCAAAGATCGAAAAGATGGAATGGAAAAAGCGTATTGTTGTTTGAGCAGCAACGTTCGCGACTTCGGTAAATTGGGACAGTTACTTTTGCAAAATGGTCAATGGAATGGAAAACAGTTGTTGGATTCGGCTTTTGTTCAAAAAATGGTCACTCCAAACTCAAAGGCTTTTAGAGATGGAGAACATCAGCGATATGGCTATTCGATTTGGACAGATTATGAGCATGAACCCAATTTCTATGGGCTGATGGGACATTTAGGGCAAAGAGTAATAGTTGTTCCGAGTGAAGATTTGGTCATTGTTCGTTTAGGACATGAAAAGGATGAAAGAAATGAAGGTCGAGGGTTTTTGGACAATGATACATATTATTTTGTTGATGAAGTGATGAAATTATTGAAAGAAAATAACCTACTAAAACCTAAAGAAAATGTTGAAGAATTTAGAAATCAATAAAGTACTGTTTTTGGACATTGAAACAGTTCCAATGGTCGAACAATGGGAAGATTTGTCTGAAAACTGGAAAAATTTGTGGCAAAAAAAGATCAGCTATCAACTCAAAGAAGAGGAAACCGCAGAAGAAATGTTTTATCAGCGTGCGGGTATAATGGCAGAATTTGGGAAGATCGTTTGTATTTCATTTGGAATGATAGTGAAAGGCGAAAAGTTGAGAGTAAAAAGTTTTTATGGCGATGATGAAAAAAAGATTTTGGAGGATTTCATCGAACTATTGAACAGTCCATATTTTGCTACAGGATTGATTTTATGTGCTCACAACGGAAAAGAATTCGACTTTCCATTTTTGGGAAGAAGGATTTTGATTCATGGATTAACTTTGCCGAATGCTTTGAGTATTCAAGGCAAAAAACCATGGGAGGTTCAACATCTCGACACTATGGAATTGTGGAAATTCGGAGATTATAAACATTATACATCATTGGATTTGTTGGCAGCAATTTTTGGAATACCAACGCCCAAGGACGATATCGATGGATCCCAAGTTGCCGAGGTTTATTACCAAGAAAAAGACTTGGAACGCATCAAAAAATATTGCGAAAAAGATGTTTTAACCCTGGTTCAAGTCTTCAGGAAATTTAGAAATGAAACTTTGATAGAATTAGAATAACTTATCGTTATTATTGTTTTCCTCATCATTAGACGGTAAGACCTTCAAAGATAATTCCGCTCTTTCAACAGAGTTTCTATACATTTTGATGATTTTAACTTCATAGTGTTCCAACTCTAAAACATCACCAGCTTTGATGTCTCGATCTGAGAAAGTTTCGGCCAATAAGCCCGAAAGTGTGTCGTATTGTTCGCTTTCTTCAAATCTATAAGGTAAATAACGATTGATATCAGAAAGGCTGCTATGAGCATCTACCGAATACAAACCTTCACTGATATTTACAACTATAGGATCCTCGTTGTCGTATTCATCTTGAATTTCACCCACCAATTCCTCTAAAATATCTTCCATGGTTACGATGCCCGTTACTTCACCAATTTCATTGGTTACAACAGCCATTTGAATGCGTTTTTTCTGAAATTGTTTTAATAAGTTTTTGATTTTATAACTTTCTGATACAAACAAAGGTTTTCTTATGATGCTTTCAAAACTGGTTTGATCTGGATGTTCTAAAGTCAACTTTATCAAGTCCTTTGTATATAAAATACCCTTGATCTCATCCAATTCTTCTTCGTAAACAGGATATCTTGAGAAACCTTTATCGATGGAATAATCGATTGCTTCTTTTACGGTTGTTTTCATATCTAATGCATAGACATTCTTACGAAGTGTTTGAATATTGCTAACTCTTCTATCGTCAAATTCAAATACATTTTGGATCAAATCTCTCTCAGTCGCCTCTATGGCACCTCCTTCTTGGGATTCAGAAATTATCATTTTCAATTCCTCTTCTGAATGAATTTCACCTCCTTCCAAAGGTCTAAAGCCGATCATATTCAAGAAGAAGTTCGCAAAACCATTCATCAAATAAATGATGGGTTTGAAAACAATGTAGAAGACTCTTAATGGCCATGCAATGGCAAAAGTTGTGTTGACAGGATATCGAATGGCCATTGATTTTGGAGCCAATTCACCAAAAACTATATGCAAAACTGTAATAACTGCAAAAGATCCCCAAAATGCAATTGTAGATGCAATGCTGTGATATTCAGGTCCGCTCAAGCCTATCAATTCGAAAAATTTGATGATTATAGGCGAAATTGAACTTTCTCCTACCCAACCCAAACCAAGTGATGCAAGTGTGATTCCTAATTGAGTCGCTGCTAAGTGCGCATCCAAGTGATTTACAATCACTTTAGCGGTTTTTGAAAGCGCAGGACTTATATTGGCTTTAGTTTCAATTTGAGACATGCGGATTTTTACAATCGCAAATTCTGCTGCTACAAAGAAAGCATTCAATAAAACTAAAAAGATTGTAAGTAATAATTTCCAAATTGAAATCTCATGAATTACAGTATTTACAACTGTAAGCGAGGCAGTGTATAAAAAGGGTTCTGGGTCCATTTATTATATTTTACGAGGCAAGCTGAATTAACTTTTTTAAAGCTTGTAAAATAAATTTACTACTACCAAATAAAGATAGAAACCTCAAGGCAAAAATAGAATTTTTTATTTAGATTACAAAAAGATAAATTTGTGATTAATTTAATTAAAATTCAACTTCTTGGACTCTAATATTCTTGAAATAAAAAACCTATCCCTTTCGTTTGCAGAGAATGAAATTCTTAAAAAAATCAATTTTTCTGTCCAAAAAGGGAAAATCATTGGAATTGTCGGTGAATCTGGTTCGGGAAAATCCATTACTGCTCTCAATATCATGGGATTGTTGCCGGAATCTGCGAAAGTTTCCGACGAAAGCCAAATTCTCTTCAATTCATCCAAAGGCAAAATCGATTTGATGAAAATTTCTAAGGAAGAGCATAGAAAATATAGAGGCAACGAAATCGGAATGATTTTTCAAGAACCTATGACTTCTTTGAATCCGAGTTTGAGGTGTGGCGAACAAGTGGAGGAAAGCATTCGATTGCATTTAAAACTCAACACAACCGAAGCAAAAAAACGAGTAATCGAATTGTTCAACAAAGTTTTGTTGCCAGATCCGGAAAGAATTTATAGATCGTATCCTCATCAACTTTCAGGCGGACAAAGACAAAGAGTGATGATAGCAATGGCGATCAGTTGTGAACCGAAAGTTTTGATTGCTGACGAACCGACGACTGCTTTGGATGTGACGGTTCAGCGTGCGATTTTGAATCTGATCAAAGGTTTGCAGAAAGAAAGTCAAATGAGTTGTCTTTTTATATCGCATGATTTAGGTGTGATTGCAGAGATTTGTGACGAAGTAATAGTAATGTTTAGAGGTGAAATTGTTGAGCATGGAAGTGTGGAGCAAATCTTTAACTCGCCCAAAGAAAGTTACACCAAAGGTTTGATCGCTTGTCGACCTTTGTTGGATATTCGCTACAAGAAAATGCCAACCATTGCTGATTTTTTGAAAGATGAAAATCATCAAGCCGAAGTTTATTCATCAATAGAAAGAAGTGAATTTCATACAGAAATCTACCAACATCCACCGATTTTAGAAGTGAAAAATCTCTCCAAATATTTTTATTCTAAACCAAGTTTTTTTGGAAAGGAAAAGTTGTCAGTTAAAGCAGTTGACGATATAAATTTCAAAGTTTATCCAGGTGAAACTTTAGGTTTGGTGGGTGAATCAGGTTCGGGTAAAACTACCTTGAGTCGCACAATTTTATTGTTAGAAAAACCTACACGCGGAGAAATTTTTTATAATGGAAAAGACATTACTTTATTCTCAAAAGAAGAAGTTCGACGTTTGAGAAAGGAAATTCAAATCATTTTTCAAGATCCGTATTCGAGTTTAAATCCGAGGATGACGATAGGAGAGATATTGGTTTCGCCTATGGAAGTTCATAAAATGTATGTCAATAAAAAAGAAAGGTTGGAACGAGCGGGAGACTTGTTGGAAAAAGTTGGTTTGAATCGATCTGATTTGATGAAATATCCACATGAATTTTCTGGAGGTCAAAGACAAAGGGTGGGAATTGCGAGAGCTTTGGCAGTTGAGCCGAAGTTTATCATTTGCGACGAATCGGTTTCGGCTTTGGATGTTTCGGTTCAAGCCCAAGTTTTGAATTTATTGAATGATTTGAAGGATGAATTCGGCTTGACCTATATATTTATATCTCATGATTTGGCTGTGGTTAAATTTATGAGCGATCAATTATTGGTGATGCAACATGGAAAACAGATGGAATTGGACGATGCCGATGAGATTTATGCAAATCCAAAAACTACTTATACCAAGGAATTAATTGAGGCAATTCCTAAACTTTAAAAGAAACAAGTCAATAAAAAAAGCCTTGACTGTTGAAAGTCAAGGCTTTTGAAAGTGGTGCCTCCAGGAATCGAACCAGGGACACAAGGATTTTCAGTCCTTTGCTCTACCAACTGAGCTAAGGCACCTTCTCATTTGGGATTGCAAATATATAACTTTTTTATATTTACAAAAATATTTTACGAAAATTGATTGATTTTTTTTCAAAAAAGTCGAATTAACAAACTTTTATGCCTTTATATTGAGCAATTCATTCATTGCTTTTTTGCTATTTGCAATCTAATCATCATATTTGCAACTTGAATTTATACTTTTTACGCATGAAATTGAGAAGCGTTTTATCTTTTATAGGCTTATTTGGGATGTTAGGTGGTTTGCAAGCACAAAACACTTCCATTTCTCCTTATTCGTCTTATGGTGCAGGAACAGTTTTGTTTGACAATAGTATTGAACAAGCTGGAATGGGTGGAGTTTCAGTTTTATCGACCAATCCATATTATGGCAATGCCAATTTTTATAACCCAGCGGCGAATCGCGATTTGAGGTTTACAACTTTTGAATTTGGTAGTAATACTGATATGAGTCGATTCAAGGATGCACACAATTCATCTACAAAAAGTACAACTTATATTTCAAACATTTCATTGGCTTTTCCAGTGGGAGATAAAGCCAGAGCAGGTTTTGGATTTCAACCTTATACCACTGTTGGATATGAATTGAGCGCTTTGGGAGTTAGCGAAGGAGTGGAGTTTGAAAAGCAATTTTATGGAGAAGGTGGTGTGAATTCACTTCATTTCATGGGTTCTTATAACATCAATTCAGAGTTTTCTGTAGGTTTAAGAGCCAACTATTTATTTGGTGATTTATCGAAAAAGCAAATAGTTTCAACTCAGGATTTGGCTTTAAGTACAGATTATTCTTTCAATTCAAAACTGAGTGGTGTACAATTTAGCTTAGGTGGTAATTACACCAAAATGTTAGAAGATAGAAAGCGTTTGGATATAGGTCTTGTTTATACATTGGGCTCAAATATCAATGCTAAAATTGAAAACATGACTTCAACTTATTCAGTGGTTGATTTGATTCCTGGAAATATTGATACAGTTCAATACCATAATTTCAGAGGCGATATGAAATTGCCACAAAAAATAAGTTTAGGTGCGTCTTATCGAAAAGATTTAAATTGGATGATTGGGGCTCAGATTGATTGGACGGATTGGAGTTCATTTAGCTTTGAGAATTCACAAAATTCAGATTTAGAATCGAGCATTAGAATATCGGCAGGAGGATTTTGGTTGCCAAACTTCAACTCATATAAGAGTTATTTCGATAGAGTAACTTATCGAATGGGAGGATTTTATGAAACCACTCCCATCAAAGTGAATGGCAATGATATTAGCAAATATGGTTTGACCATAGGTGCAGGTTTCCCGATTGGTAAAGAAAGAGATGCTTCGATGTTGAACTTCGCAATGGAATTTGGACAAATGGGAACTACCAAAGACAACGCTCTGAAAGAAAGCTTTGCAAATTTCAAAATCGGATTTACAATCAATGATATTTGGTTCAGAAAGCGCGTGATTGATTAAATCAATTGAAATGAAATGCCTAAAAAACTTCAATACAATAAAAATTAAAAAAAGATGGATTCCATTCTTTTTGTTGGGCATTATCATCGCTTGTAATCAGTTGGAAGAAGTTGATATGACGAGTCGTCGAACTGAATTTCCAAGCCGAACATTTAACAATGCAAAAATCATTTTCAAAGATTCAGGATTTATAAAAATTCATTTGAAATCTAAATTGATAGAAGAATATGGGATGATCGATACGCCCTACACTGAGTTTCGTCAAGGATTGGAATTGAAATATTTTACAAAAAGTATAGATTCTCCAGGTTATTTGAGAGCTGATTGGGCGAAGTTTAGCGATATGAAAGCTTGGTATGAAGGCAGAGGTAATGTTGTACTTATCAATGAAGTTGGAGATACTCTGAAGACTGAAACTTTGTTTTGGGATAGAAACCTGAGAAAAGTTTTCACAAACGATACAGTTTATATCATTTCGAAATTAGGAGATTCTTTACAATCGAACAATGGTCTCGAAGCAAAGGATGACTTGAGTGAATATACATTGTATAATAATCAAGGAACTAAGATTTACGAAGAAGGAGACTTATAAATATGAATAAAAAATAAATATAGAAGGCTGAAAATTAAAAATTCTGATATTCTGATTTTCAAATTGATAGAATTATTGTATTTTCGCCGTCTGTAAAAATTGAATAAACAAACATAATAATGGCAATTTTAGGAGATATTCGTAAACGAACAGGCTTATTAATCGGTGTGATTGGAGTCGCGATGCTGGCATTCGTTGCTGGTGATATATTTAGTGATCAATCAGTCATAGTACGTTTGTTTACAGGTGACCCCAATGAAGTGGGTAATGTAGATGGTGAATCGATAACAATTGGTGAATTTTTGAATGCTCAAAACATGATGCGTTCCAATCCAAATTCGTCCCAAAATCAATCCAATCAACAAGTTTGGAGCAGTTTGGTGTCAAATAAATTGATCGAATCCCATGCAAATAAGGCTGGAATTGAAATCAGTAATGATGAAGTTTGGCATTTCGTTTCAAGACAATATGGAATGAATGTCGATGAGCTAAAACTTCAAATCGGTCAGCTGAAAGGACAAGCTGAGCAAGGTTCACCAGAAGCTGCTCAAGCTTATCAAAACTTCTTATTGATGTTCGAAAGCTCAAAGCCTGACCTGCTGAGACAAAAATATATGGATATGGTAAATATGGGCGTAGCCGTTACCCATGTTGAAGCTAAATTGCAACAAGCAAGCAATATCCAAAGCGGGACCATCGATTATGGATATGTTTCTTATGCTGATTTAGAGAAAAAGTATAAAGTCGAAATCACAGATAACGAAATTCAAAATTATATCAATAAATATTCTAATTTCTTCGAAACTGAACCTACAGTTGAACTAAGCTATGTTTATTTCGTTGGTGGTCCTTCAGAAGAGGATGAGAATAAAGTAAAAGAAAGTTTGAATAAATTGTTAACCGGAACCATAGAGGTAGATGAAATTAATAATGTAACTGATACTATTCAAGCATTTGCTTCAGCTACAAATGATTCTATTTATGTAAATATGTATTCTGAAAGTCCATTCAATAGTCAATTTTTCTCGAGAAAAGAAATTGAGCAATTCAAATCTCAATTGCCAGAAGACTATTACAATTTCTTAATGAATTCTTCTTTGGGTGAAGTTGGTGGACCTTTTAAAGTTGGTGACACTTACCAATTGGTTAAATTATCTGAAACCAAAGAAATTCCAGATTCAATTAACTCAAGTCATATCTTGATCAGTTATTCTGGTACTTCAGTTGCACAAGGAAATCCAGCGATTACAAGAACTCGTGAAGAAGCACGCGTTTTGGCCGATAGTATCAAAAACATGGCTACTGCTGCTAACTTTGTTAATTTGGTCAATGAATATTCTGAGGATGAAGGTTCAAAAACCCAAAATGGAAATATCGGCTGGATGAGTAGAACTGCTCAAAATTTAGCACCTGAATATTTACAATTCTTAAATACTCATAAAACTGGAGAAATAGGTATAACTGAATCTCAATTTGGTTTCCATATCATCAAAATCGATGGTGTGAAAAATCAATTGGGTTATCAATTCGCAAGTGTTGTGAAAGAAGTTAGACCATCTCAAGAGACTTCTGATAAAAACTTCAGTGAAGCGAGAAACTTCGCTCAAGAAATTCAAGGCATGTCTTTGAATGAATTTGCAAATGCTGCTCAACAAAAAGGATACAATTATAATTCAATCAGTGATGTAGAGCGTTATTATGGTCAAAGTATAGTTGAAAGATCAACTGGAGTTAGCAATGATCAAGACGACAACATTTTGAAATGGGCATTCAGCAAAGATGCAAAAGTTGGAAGTACAAACTTATTCTCAACTGTAAACGAAGACCATATCATAGTTTTTGTTGCTGCTAAGAATTTGGACAATAAACCAAGTCCTAAGTTAGCAAGAGAATTGGTTGAGCCTTATTTGAAGAAACAAAAATTGGTTGAAACCGTAAATGTAGAGTTGGGCAATCAACCTACTATCGATGATTTTGTCTCTAAATTCCAAGCTCAAAGAGGAAGTTCATCATTGACTTTCGGTGCTGCATCGATCGAAGGAAAAGGACCTGAACCAAAAGTTGCTGGAGCAGCATTTGGAATGAAAGTAGGAGAAACTTCAAAAGCAATCGAAGGAAGAGAAGGTGTGTATGTGATCAATCTAAAAAGAATGGCTGATTATCCTGATGTACAAGATGCTTCAGCTATGCAAGATCAAATGCAAAACCAAAGAAATCAAGAATTCCAACAACAGTTCTTACATTCTTTGATTCAGTCTGCTGAAATTAAAGACAATCGTATGAGAGTACTCGACAGACAACAATTCTAAGTCAAAGTCGATCAATATACAGAGCCGTTTCAATTTTGAAACGGCTCTTTTTTTTTAAGACTAAACTCATGAATTCAATTTGTATTTAGCTTTATCTTTGCAGGATTATAAATACAGATTTATGAAAATATTGAATCATTCAAAAGTATCGATTGCAAGTGTAGATTATGCTGCATTGATTTTGCGCTTAGTTGCAGGGTTTCTCATGTTTTACGGTCATGGATTTCCAAAACTAAAGATGTTGTTTGGAGGTGGTGAAATTCAATTTGTCGATTTCTTGGGATTAGGTGTAATGTTCACTCTGATTTTGACCATAATTGCCGAGGTGGTTTGCGCTTTATTTTTAGTCATTGGACTGTTTACAAGATTGTCTGCCATTCCTTTGATAATTGCGATGATTTATGCTGCTTTTGTATTTCATGCACAAGATGATTTCGTTCAAGCACAAGAGAAACCAATATTGTTTTTAGTGACTTATATTGCCATATTGCTAATCGGTCCAGGTCGATATTCTTTGGACAATATCGTTAGCTTCAAACGCAAAAGATAATTAATAGTTTATATAAGTTTTTAAGCTTGATTGGATTTTCAATCAAGCTTTTTTATTTGAAGATAATTGGTTGAAATGAATATTCTTTTGAGCGATGTAAATCGTTCTTAGCAATGGGATTTAAGTTAAATGTAGAGCAACCTTATTTGTTAAATAGAAAGTAGCTGAGAATTGATTTAAATCTATTTCTGAGCAATGAATGAATTCGCCAAATAGATTCGCGATTAGTGGATTTTTAAAGAAAACAAAAAAGCCCAACTTTATCAGCTGGGCTTTTGAATTTTATGAATTGTTGGGTTTATTTCTTAACTACTTTATGAGTTGAAACTTTACCATCAACAGTTACTTTAACGATATAAACACCTTTAGCTAAGCTGCTAACGTTTACGTTAAATTTATCGAATCCATTAGCTCTTTGAACCATTTGTCCGTTCAAGTTGTAGATTTCAACTGAAGTTTGACCTTTGGTTACAAAGTGAGCATTGTCTGTCCAAACAGTAGTCATTACAACTTCTGAAGTATTTAAATCAGCAACACCTAAAGCTTCAGTTGTAACATCAGCTAAGAAGAACTGAATAGTTTCGTTGAATCTACCACCGAATCCAATTACGTTTGCAGGAACTGTAGGGATAGTTTCTCCGATGATTCCGATGTTGTAGAATTGAGTTCTACCTTGAACTGTATCAGTTCCATCAGTCATTGAGTAGTTTTTACCATTTTGGAAAGTACCATCTCCATCGTCAGAATCTGAGATGTTCAAATCTGCAATAGCGATGTAACGGCTTTCAAAAGTTACAGGATCAGCTAAGTACTCAGAAAGAGTAATAATTTCGTAGTTTACGTCGTTTCCTGAAGAAACTGCTGCTGGAGCTGATTCAGAAGGAACGAATTGTAACAATTCTCCAAAAGTAGTCAAAGTACCAGTGATACCAGTCAAAATATCACCTACTTCATAATCAGCTGATAATCTTCCTGCTGCGTCATCGATCAAAATAGCACCCGTTTCGTCTTGTATGTATTTTTGGTTTCTGTTGTCGATTTTATAAGTCAATAAAACTTCTCCTGTCAATTGGTAAATTTGAGAACCTACAGGGCTGTTTCTTAATTCACCTAAGTTTGCAACTTCAGTTACTTCAATTTCTCCACCAACAGTTAAAACTGCGTTGTCGATTAAAATACCTTCAGCAGAAGTGTTTCTTACAGAGAAAATAATTTCTACTCCAGTAACATCCTCTTCTGTTTCAAGTACATAAGTTACTTCTGTCCATTCGCCAGTAGCATTGGTGTATGGAGAGTAAGTAGAGTAACCAGATCCAGAAGAATCAGCATTACCATTAAAGAATGCGTTTCTAACCTCACCTTCACCTTTCACATAATAAGTCAAAGTATAAGAAGTGTTCGCTTCTAAGTTGATGGGCTGAGAAGTGAATCTCTGGTGTGAGCTGCCTTCATTGATTAAGTTTAATGATTTAGCTCCTTCTTGTGCATCTGAAGATTCTAATACTCTTGATGCTGCAAAGGTGGTTTTGTCTCCAAACCATCCGTCAGGTTTACCATCAGTCCAATCTTCAAAGCTACCGTTTGTCAATAAGTTTTGAGCGCCTAAAGTCATTGAAACACCCAAAATTAATAATGTAAAAATTTGCTTCATGATTATGAATTTTCTATTAATATTTTATTTTGCAAAATTAAGCATTTGAATTGATTTTAGCCTTATCTTTATCAAGATATCTGTTAAGAAATTATTACATTTCAACAGGTTAGCTTAATTTTTTCTTCATTTAAATCTCTATTTCAAAATAAAACATTTCAATTACAAAAGCTTAGATTGTTTACACTTTGCATAGTTTTTTAATAAAACTTATAAGTTTGTGTAACTTATTGATTATTAGTCTTTTTAACTTAATTCGCTTCTCCTTAGCAAACTATTAATTCATAGCTTTAACATTTTCATAAATAATATTACAAAGAAAAATTAGTTTTAATTAAAGCCCAAAAGCTTAGCAATCAAGATCGATCCATAGTTTGTGCTTGTAACTTGTGGTATAAGTTTTGCCTAAATTAAAAATGAAATTTAATTCAATGAAGCAAATTCTACTTATTCACCCCTAAAATCAATAATTATGAAAAATTTATTTGTGGTAGTCGTAGCACTACTAAGTTTTATTTTGATCGGATGTAACGATGACGACGATTCCAGCATGGTTGGAACAGCAAAAGTAGAATTGAGATTGACGGATGCTCCTGCGCAATATGAAGAAGTGAATATAGATGTTCAGCAGATTGTGTTTAAAATGAATGGCGATGATGATATTCATTTCCCACTTGAAAATCCTGGGATTTATAATCTTTTGGAATTGAACAATGGAATTGATGTTTTGTTGGGCGAAACCGTTTTACCAGTTGGATCGATTTCTCAAATTCGTCTGATCTTAGGTGAAAACAATACCATCAAAGTCGATGGAGTTGTACATCCACTACATACACCTTCTGCTCAACAAAGCGGACTTAAAGTAAATGTAAATTACACCTTAGAGCCAGATATGGTTTATCAAATTTGGTTGGACTTTGATGCAGGAAAATCCATAGTGGAAAGAGGTAATGGAACTTATGGTCTAAAACCAGTGATTCGAGCTTTTACTGATTTGACCAATGGAATGATAGAAGGAATCGTTTTGCCTCAAGAGTCTTTGACAACTGTTTATGCGATTCAAAATACACAAGATACCATTGCAGTTGCAATTCCAAATCCAGACGGATATTTTAGATTTTCAGGTTTGGAAGAAGGAGTTTATGATTTGAACTTCAATCCAGCGAATCCTGTCTTCGAACCACTCGATATAAATGATGTGCAAGTTACATTTGGGACATCCAATAATCTGGAGACAATCCTAATGCAACTTCAAACTCAGTAATTTGTAGAAATAAAAAAAGACTGATTAAAAATTAATCAGTCTTTTTTGTACCCGAGGCCGGAATCGAACCGGCACGTTATTGCTAACATTGGATTTTGAATCCAACGCGTCTACCAATTCCGCCACTCGGGCTAAATTGGACGGCAAATATAGAATGTTTTTATTTATAAATCCAAATTAAATTTCAATTTCTAATCCATCATAGGCAAGAAAAATATTTTCAGGCAGTTCGGACTGCACTTCTTCATGAAATCCTAACTCTACGCTAATGTGTGTAAAATAGGCTTTTTGGGGCTTTACTCGATGAACAATTTCGATGGCTTCCTGCAAAGTAAAATGTGAATGATGTTTTGGAGATTTTCTCAAAGTATTTAAAACCAATACATCTACATTCATAATTTTCTCTAAAGTTTCTTCAGGCAAATAACTCGCATCAGTGATGTAAGCAAATTTATCATCGATCAGATATCCATAAATTCCCAAATTGCCATGCATAACATCTATGGGTTGAATTTTAAATCCCGCAAATTCAAAAGCCGTTTTATCTATGGTATGAACATCAAAAGTGGGAGAACCTGGATATTTGTTTTCACCAAAAGCATAAGCAAATCTATTTTTAATCTCTCGAATGGTATTTTCGTTGCCAAATAAATCCAATGGTTTTTGAGAAAAATGAATATAAGGTCTGGTTTCGTCCAGTCCGATTACGTGATCGTTGTGTTCGTGCGTGAAAATAATTCCTTCCAAGGTTTGAACATTGGCTCTCAACATTTGATACCTGAAATCAGGTCCGCAATCTATGTTTAGGTTTTTTCCGTTTTTTGACAATAAAACAGAAGATCTCAATCGTTTATCTTTTGGATCTTTAGAAAAATTGACAGGATGTTTGCTTGCAATTACTGGAATTCCCTGTGAAGTACCAGTTCCTAAAAACTGTATTTTAAGCATTGAAGTCGATATAATTTTGGTAAATTTACGCCTTTAAAATAAAATATGAAATATGGGTTTTGATAGGATCCTTTCACCCAAGCAAAAAGCTTTGGAGATTAATTTGAATTCGAGAATTTATGGAACTTTTGCTGAAATTGGTGCGGGTCAAGAAACCGTAAGGTTTTTTTATCGCGCAGGAGGTGCTTCTGGAACTTTGGCAAAAGCGATGAGCGCTTACGATAAAAATTTTTCGGATGCGATTTATGGTAAGGAGGAAGATGGACGGTATGTGACCGAAAAGCGTTTGAAAAAAATGTTGGACCATGAAATGGCTTTGATCGAAGAAAGATTGAACGATGAGCAGTACAAAGACAAACTCTTTTTTTCATATGCCAATACGGTAACGACCATAGATTTTACAAAAACTTCTAAAGGCCACGGATGGGTCGGTATTCGCTTTCAAGCCGATAAAACTCATAAAGACTATAGCGAAATTATCATACACGTAAATTTTAAAGAAAATAGTGCTCAATTGCAACAGGAAACTTTGGGTGTGTTGGGGGTAAATTTGATTCATTCAGCATATTTTCATCACGACGACCCAAGGAAAATTTTGCGTTCGCTTTATGATTCTTTAGAAATGGATCAATTGGAAATCGATGCGATAAACTTTAGCGGTCCATGTTTTAAATATGTGGACAATCGATTGATGAGTCTTCAATTGGTGAAAAATCATATGACAGATGCAGTTATATTTGGTCCAAACGGAAAGAATTTCTTGCCATCAGATATTTTATACAAGAAAAATATTTTTGTGATGAGAGGAAGTTTCCGACCTGTGACCAATGTCAATATCGATATTTTAGAATCCAGTTTGGAGATGTTTATGGAGCGCGAAGGTGTGAATAAAGAAAATACTGAGGTTTTGTTCGAAATTACTTTGAGCAATTTGGCAGCCGAAGGTGAAATCGATGAGAGAGATTTTTTGGATAGAGCTGATATCATTGGAAATTTGGGATATAAAGTATTGATTTCAGACTTCTTAGAATATTATAAATTGGTCGATTATTTCTCTGAATTCACTAAAGATACCAACCAAATTGGACTTGGAATGGGAGTGAATAGCTTGTTCAATATTTTTAATCCAAAATATTATGAACATCTCGCAGGTGGTACTATGGAAGCTTTTGGAAAATTGTTCAAGAAAAATGTCATCGTTTATTCGTATCCATACCTCGACAAAGAATCCAATATTTTGTTCACTTCTGAGAATCTTGAAGTCAACGAAAAGGTTTCTGATTTGTACAAATTCTTCAAATCCAACCATAGAATCATAGATGTGAGAAATTATAAACCAGAACATGCCAACATTTATTCTTCTAAAGTTCTGGAGCAAATCAACAATAATGAAGAAGGTTGGGACGAATTTTTGCCTAAAGAAGTAACTGAATTGATCAAAGAAAGAGGTTTGTTTGGTTATCGATCGATGGCCGAAAAAGAACTCAAATAATTATAAAAAAAGACCACTCATTTCGAGTGGTCTTATTGTATGTTTCTTAATCCTCAGAACTCAACAGCCTCTTCATCTGCGCTATCTTCAATATTTTCAATAGCTTCTATAAGTGCTTGAACAGCTTCATCAGCTTCATGAGTTTCATCAATTTCCTCAGAAGTTTGTTGAGCTCGGATTTCATTCAATTCTTTTTCTGCTTTTTCAACTTCTTTTGCAGCAGCATCGGCCTTTTTTCTGGCTTCTTCCAAAGCTTGTTCTGCTTCTTCAACCGTCGGAATTGGAGGAAGGTTGATTTCCTTTTGCTTCAATTTTTCCGTATTGTTGAAGTTGTATGAAATTCCTAAACCAAAAGTTTCTTTCAATTGCGTTCTTTTGATTTGATCTTCGTCGTAGAATAAATTGATAGTTGCTTGTGCTGAAATCAATTTGTTGATTTTCATGTCTATCACACCTTGGTAAGCGATATCCATGTTTTGAGGAGTTTTTAAATAGTTTGAATAAATTCCTAAACGATTGTCAAAACTCACATTTTTCATCAAATTGAATTTGTATCTCGCTCCTAAAAAGGCACCGAATTCATAATAATATGAATCTCCATCGTTTTTCAAACCGTAATTTCCTTGCTTTTGCAAACTTTCATTCAACACAAAAGTAAACTTCGATGTGAATGGATGTAGGCTCAATTGTAAATTTTCAGAAGGTTTATAATCCACACCCACACCAAATGACCAATAACCAGGCGTCATGAAACTCGATATCTTTTTGTACTCTCCTGTCAATTCATCATAACTGTCATAATCAAACCCTTCGGTGAACTGCGTCTTGATATTGGTCGATGCAGCAAAGTAAAAATTCTTTTGAAATTCATAACCATAAGAAGACGTAAGATCAATCACGTCGTTTGACTTTCTGTAATCTTCTCCATCATTTTGAACAACTCCATACGCCAAATAAATCCTATTGTCCCAAATGTGTCTTCCTTTGGTCAAATTGAATTCATAATCCAAATAAGCATTCAGCGCATAAGAATTTACACCTCCAGCCATCCAATTAGAAAATGCTGCTTGGTTGAATTGTAATGAGTTTTTTCCACTGATGAACCAACCTTGTAAACGATTGTTTACCGGTTTAGTTTTTACGTATTTTTGACTATATACTTTGAGATTTCCATCACCATCGACTTCTTGTGCAAATGTTTTTGAGAAGCCAAGAATGATCATTGCCAAACACACTTTCCTTATCATACTCCCTTTATTTTTGTTTTTTTATTGATTGCAAAATTATAAAATAAACAAAGCGCTTAAAAATTAAGCGTTAATTACTTTTACTTTATCTTCAATTGGTTTTCTACTTCCGTCAAATAATTCAGCTTTCATTTTACCCATATAGAAAATTCCATAGCAACTTTCGTTTTCTTCCAATTCAACAAATTCATGCATTTTAGCTATGGCCGAAGGACTGGACCAATACGATCCTATTTTCATCGAAGTGCACATCAACCACATATTTTGAACAGCCATCGCAGTTGCAGCTAATTCTTCCCATTCTGGAACTAAACCAGATTTTTTCATGTTGATCAAAATGATTTTGTTGGAATTTAAACATTTGTCGATGATACCTTTCATCTTCCTTTCACTTCGCTCTTCTTCTGGAGTTGCTTCTTTGTATTTTTCTAACATAAATTCTCCGAATCGATTCAAAGCTTCTTTTTCCAAAACAATGAATCTCCATGGTTCTGTACGTCTATGATTCGGCGCCCAATTGGCACTTTCTAAAATTAAATTTAATTCCTCTTGACTGATATTTTCTTGGCTGTACATCGGTGGAGTAACAGCTCTTCTTGATTTGATAATTTCGAATAAATCTTGTGACTTCATATAATTTATTTTTCGGCAAATTTACAATATTAATACCGCTATTTAGAATGATTCTTATAGCTAAAGGTTATGGGCAAATAGTTTCGATGTAAGTTTGGACTGATTTAATCAAAAAAATCTTGTGAATTCGATAATTCAAATTCACAAGATTGAGTATTGTTAACCAAAAATATAAAATCTATGATTGCATTCCGTTGAGATGGCTTAGAATTTTTGTTACGCTGTCTTTTGCATCTCCATACAACATATCCGTATTGGATTTATAAAACAATGGATTTTCAACTCCAGCATAGCCCACCGCCATTGATCTTTTCATAACGATGACTTTTTCTGCATCCCAAGCGCGAATGACAGGCATACCATAAATCGGACTGTTTTCATCGTCCAAAGCACCTGGATTGACAACATCATTTGCTCCAATGACAAAAACTAAATCCGTTTCAGAAAGTTCATCGTTGATTTCATCCATTTCAAAAACAATATCATAAGGAACATTGGCTTCTGCCAACAAAACGTTCATATGTCCAGGCAATCTTCCCGCCACTGGGTGAATTGCGAAATGAACTGTTTTGCCTTGTTTTTTAAGCAATGAAGTCAATTCTTGAATCGGATATTGAGCTTTTGCGACAGCCATTCCATACCCTGGAACAATCACTATGGATTTCGATTCTTTCAATAGTTCAGCGACTTCTTCATGTTGAATCGAAGTTACCTCACCTTCGATTTCATTTGAACTCGCTCCGACTTTCGCATCACCAAATCCACCAAAAATAACCGACCAAAATGATCGATTCATCGCCTTACACATGATGATCGATAAAATAGCCCCTGAACTACCTACCAATGCACCAGTAACAATCAATAAATCATTGCCCAACATAAATCCAGCGGCGGCAGCAGCCCAACCTGAATACGAGTTGAGCATTGAAACAACCACAGGCATATCGGCCCCACCAATCGCCATAACCAACATCACACCTATAAAACAAGCGATAATTGTCATGACAATTAGATATATCAAACCACTCGTGTCAGGAGCTAATGTAAATAAAACACCAAATACAATGGATATTAAAACCAATACAATGTTGACTGTATGACGTCCTGTATATACCAAAGGTTTACTGCGGATTTTTCCATCCAATTTTCCCCAAGCTACTATGGATCCTGTAAAAGTGATGGCTCCAATAAATACTCCGATATACACTTCGACCAAATGTATGTTGCGTTCGACTTTTCCTAAACTTTGAATTTCAGGATCGAGATACGAACCAAATCCTACCAAAACTGCAGCAAGTCCAACAAAACTGTGTAAAATAGCAATTAACTGCGGCATAGCCGTCATCTCGACTCTCCTCGCTACTATAATTCCTATGACTGAAGCTATGGCAATTGCTGCTATGATATAAATATGCCCTTCGATATCCTTTCCAGCTATGGTAGCGAGAATTGCGATGATCATACCTATGATTCCAAAGAGAACTCCCCTCTTGGCTGACTCTTGTGAAGATAATCCACCTAAACTTAAGATGAATAAAATACCTGCAAATAAATAGGCTGCGGTTTGAATTTCTACTGTTATCATCGCTTACTTTTTAAACATTTTCAACATTCTATGGGTAACAAAAAATCCTCCGACGATATTGATACTCGCCACCAACACAGCAAAAAACGCAAGTATGGTTATAGGGTTCGAAAAGTCATTGGTCATTTGTAGAAGTCCGCCGATGACTATAATTCCACTGATCGCATTGGTAACAGCCATCAATGGTGTATGCAAAGCATGTGTAACATTCCAAATGACTTGCCAGCCAACAAAAACTGACAATACGAATATGGAAAAATGTTGCATGAAATCACTTGGTGCAAATTGCCCAAGTACCAACAAGAAAATTCCTATCAAAGCCAACTGAATCAAAATTTTAGTGGTTCTCTTCTTTGATTCTTCCAATTCTTTTTGTTTAATTTCTTGTTCCGAAAGCTCAACTTTTTTGATAGGAGTAGTTTTTTGAGGACTTACTGGTAGAGGTTTTGGTGGCCAAAATATTTCTCCATTGTAAGTGACCATTGCTCTCGAAATCACATCATCTTCTCTATCGATTTTGAAGTTTTCCGCTTTGCCCATATCGTCCAACAAATGACAGAGATTATTTCCGTACAATTGTGAAGCTTGGGTTGGTAGTTGATCGAGTTTTCCTAAAATCGTTACTCCGTTGTTTGTTGTATAGATTTTACCATTTTTGGTCATCGTGCAATTTCCTCCTGTACTCGCTGCCAAATCAACTATGACAGAACCGGCTTTCATCGCTTGCACATGTTCATCTAAAATTAATTTAGGAGCTTCACGACCTGGAATTTGAGCAGTAGTAATGATGATATCGACTTCTTTGGCTTGTTCTAAGAACAATTTCATCTCAGCTTCAATGAATTCCTTACTCATTTCTTTCGAATAACCAGATTCAGTCGATCCGTCTTCATCGATTTCGACCGTTAGGAATTCAGCGCCCATCGATTCTATTTGTTCAGCAACTTCTTTTCTCGTGTCGAAAGCTCTGACAATTGCACCTAAAGATTTCGCAGCGCCTATAGCAGCTAAACCTGCAACTCCAGCACCTATGACCAAAACTTTGGCAGGTTCGACTTTTCCTGCAGCAGTAATTTGCCCATTGAGAAATCGACCGAAATGATAACTCGCTTCAATGACTGATCGATAACCTGCAATATTTGCCATAGAAGAAAGGACATCCATCTTTTGAGCTCTTGAAATTCTTGGAATTGCATCCATCGCAATTGCATTGACTTTTTTATCGGCCAATTTTTTCAATAAATCCGGATTTTGAGCCGGCCATAAATAACTCAATAACACTAAACCTTCTTTCATTTGATCCACTTCCTCAAAGGTGGGAGGCTGAACCTTTAGAACGATGTCCGTTTGTGAGTAAATGTCTTCTGCGTGCAATAATAGCTTTGCGCCAGCTTCTTCATATTCTTTGTCCGAATATTGAGATCTTTGACCAGCACCTTTTTGAATGTAAACTTTAAATCCTTGTTTTAAAAGTCTGTTAACAGTTTTGGGGGTCGCGGCTACCCTTTGTTCGTCCGATGAGATTTCAATAGGTATTCCAACTTTCATATCGTTTAAGTTTGGTATCAATACTTGTGGTAAGTATTCATAGTGTTTAGGTTATGAATTTAATATAATTTATTAAAAGATAAAACGATAAATGAATAAGTTCTCGAATAAGTGATGGAAATCATTAAATTGATTATTTTTACTTTTTAAACTTAAATATCATGGGAAGAATTTTAAAATCAACGGTTGAGAATAAAATAAAAGCAGGTTATGAATTCCGTTTTGGAGATTATATTTCTGAGGGATTTGAAATCTTTAAAAAAGAATGGGTCAACTTCTTTTTGTATGCAATAGTGAGTTCTATTTTATTAGGAATCGCATCCATTACCATTATCGGAGTAGCTTTTGTATTATTTCCAATCACATTGGGATTTGCAGTAGTAGCCGATAAAATTTCTGAAGGTGAATCCATACAATTCAGCGACTTCTTTGGAGCTTTTAAAAATATTGGACAACATTTTATCGTCGGTTTGATTTATTTCTTGGGTTATGCGATGATTATTGTTCCTTATGTATTGATAATTTTAGGTGCTTCTTCAGGCTTCATGGAAAACAGTCCTTTGTTTGGATTTTTCTTCGGTGGATATATGCTTTTGGTAATGTTTTTTGTTGTACTGTTATTTCTCATGCAAGTACTTTTGTTTTTCGCACCTTTTTTGATTCATTTTGGAGATTATACGGCAATTGACGCAATCAAAGCTTCAATCGGTTTAGCCAAACAAAATTTTTGGTGGTTATTATTATTTGTTTTTACCATTGGAATTCTTTCGAGTATTGGTCAATATGCATGCATTATAGGTGTTTTTGCAACTATGCCGATTGCTGCATTATCAGCTTATTCTTTGGTTAAAAAAGAATTGATGAAAGAAAATCATCATGAAATCGACGAAATAGGAAGTCATATTTAAAGTTTTATGCTGAAAGAAAATGAAATCTTTGAGAAAATGAATCAGCTTGGCAACGAGCGAAAACCGTTTGTTTTTATCATAGATTTTTTAAAACTAAATGGAATTGTTTTGCCTTTGAATGAATTGAATGATGAAATTCAATTTGAAATCAATGGAAAACAAGTCGCGTTCGATGGGAAAATTGATTTGACCAAATATCCAGTTCCATTAGAAATATATCGCTCACAATTTGAACAAGCACAAAGTGCATTTAAATCGGAAAATATCGATTTAATCAACCTCACTTGTGAAACGCCGATTGAAATTAATTTGAATTTGGATGAAATTTATAAATATTCAAACGCCAAATACAAACTTTTACTTAAGGATCAATTCGTTTGTTTTTCGCCTGAAACCTTTGTTAAAATTCAAGATGGAATGATTTGTTCTTATCCGATGAAAGGGACGATTGATGCGTCGATCGATGATGCAAAGCATTTGATTCTAAATCATCCGAAAGAAATTGAAGAACATCAATTGACAGTTGATTGGGTCAAAGATGAGTTGAGCAGAGTAGCAGAAAATGTGGAAGTGAAGAAATTCAGATACATAGATGAAATCAAAACTCACGACAAAACTTTATTGCAAGTGAGTTCTAAAGTTTGTGGGAAATTGCCTTCGGATTTTCATTCGAATTTAGGGTCGATTTTTGATCAACTTTTACCTGCGAGTTCAATTTGTGGCGCTCCCAAAGAAAAAGCTTTCGAATTGATAAAATCTGTGGAAAAATACGAAAGAGGTTTCTACACAGGAATCTTTGGAATTTATGATGGAAATGACGTTGATAGTGCTGTCTTGATAAGGTTTATCGAAAAGAAATCCGATCAATTGGTTTTTAAAAGCGGTGGTGGAATTACTGCGAAAAGTGATTTGAATAATGAGTATAACGAATTAATATCAAAAATTTATGTCCCGATTAATTGAAAGTTTTTGTTTGATAGATGGTGAATTTAGGAATTTGGAATATCATCTGAGCCGAATGGAGATTTCGAGAGAGAAACTTTTTAATCTAAAGGAAGAAATTGATTTGAAAAAATTGATTGAAATTCCTCAAGAATACAAAAATGGAAAGTTTAAATGTAGAATTGTTTATGATCGAGAAATAAAATCTGTGGAATTTTTACCTTATCAAATGAAAGCTATAAATTCTTTCAGATTGTACGAAGATAGTTCGATTGATTATCGATTCAAATACGAGGAAAGAGGTTTTTTTGATGCAATTAAATCTAAGATTGAAGAAGAGGAAGTAATCATCACTCAAAACGGTCAGATTTGCGATACATCATTTACGAATTTGGTTTTTTATGATTCAGAAAATTGGATTACGCCGACTTCTTATCTTTTGAATGGAACGATGCGACAATTTTTATTGGATACCGATCAAATCATAGAAGACGAGATTTTTCCTAAAGATTTGAATCGATTTGTTTCGTTTAAATTGATCAATGCGATGATGAATTTAGAAGAAAGTCCAGAATTGTCTATTGATTTGATTCGTTAAAATAAGTTCCGTCCAATTTTTGTTGCAATTCTTCGATTAAAAATTTGATTGTTCTCGATTCGTTGGATGGAAATTCAAAAACATTCGAAGGTTGAATTTGAATTTTTCTGATGATTTGTAAACAAGTATTGGCTCGATTGATTTTTCCTTGATTGAAATAAGCCAAACCAGCTTTGGTAAATAGATTGAGATTGAAATTTTTCAATTTCTCATCTGTAAGAAAAACATTGGTTTTCTCATTATCTTCAAGCAAAACTTCTAAATTTTCGGATGAAATCTGAAAATAAGTTTGAAGAAATTCATCCATTTGATTCAGAAACTTTTCGGTTTCCTTTTCATGATCAATTTTTAAAATTCGAGCAATCGATTCGACGATTTGCTCAATGATTTTCGATAGAAAGTCTTGTTTGAGCATAATTTTAATTCGTTTGAATCATAGGTTCAATCCAATTTGTTGATCAATTTATCAAATACCTTATGAGGAGATTTGTCTCTATAAAGGATTTTATGCACAGCTGCCAAAATCGGAGCTTTTACTTTGATGTTTTTCTTCAGTTCGTACATGCTTTTTGTTGCATAATAACCTTCGGCAACCATACTCATATCCAAAATCGCAGATTTCACGGTATATCCTTTACCAATCATGGTTCCGAACATTCTATTTCGAGAAAAATGCGAATATCCAGTTACTAATAAATCGCCCAAATAAGCCGATTCAGTCACATCTCTTTCCATCGGATAAATGTATTGAGTGATTCGATTCATCTCACGAGTCGCATTGCTCATAAGTACAGCATGGAAATTATCGCCATATCCGAGTCCTCTTGCAATTCCTACTGCGATAGCGTAAATATTTTTCAAAACGGATGCATATTCCGCTCCAAAAACATCGGTTGAAACAGAAGTTTTGATAAAATGCTCACTCAAACCTTCGGCTACCATTTTTGCTTTTTCGACATCCTGTGATGCGATTGTCAGGTATGATAATCTTTCCATAGCAACTTCTTCTGCATGACAAGGTCCACCAATGATACCGAAGTTAACATAGTCCATATCGAAATCTTCATGAAGATATTTGCTCACGATTTTATAGTTGTTTGGAATAATTCCTTTGATTGCTGACACTATGAATTTATCGCCAAAAGGAACTTTAAGTGAACGCAAACATTCTTCTAAATGAATCGAAGGCACTGCAAGTACAATCCAATCAGAATTTTCAACCACTTGGTTGATGTCGGTAGTTAAATTGAGTTTTTCTGTATCGAATTCAACTGCTCTCAAATAATTTGGGTTGTGTTTGTGTTTTAGAATGAAATTTTTGATTTCCTCATTTCTCACCCACCAATCAATGGATTCGTGATTTTCACAAAGTAATTTAGCGAGGGCAGTTGCCCAACTTCCTCCTCCGATTAACCCTACTTTTGGTTTGGACATAACTGAATAATTGTTTTGCAATAAGAGAGCAAAATTACTAAAATTTAACAGAGTCTGATTTGATATTCAATAAAGATTGCGTTTTCACGTTAAAGAATAGACTGTCAAAAGATTTTTAGAAGTCAATAATAAAACGGATTTTTGCACCATTAAAGTCGAAAAAGATTGTATAAGAAACTCTTAAGTGAAACTGTAATTTACGGGATTGGCTCTATTTTACCAAGGTTGATAAACTTTGCGTTGATGCCACTTTATGCTATGCAGATCGATGCTGCAGAATTCTCGAAGTTCGCTCAACTTTATTCTTTGGTAGCTTTTGTAAATATCGTTTTGACCTTTGGATTCGAAACGGCTTACTTTAGATTTTCAGCCGATAAAAGCATTTCTCATAAAGTTTTTCATACTTCCTTTTGGTTTGTTTTTGCGAATGCATTGACTTTTTTAGTCGGAATGTATTTGCTCAACATTCCACTTTCGAATTTTCTCAATTATGTTGAAACGCCTGAATACTTATTGTTTTTTGCTTGGATTGCTTTTTTTGATGCAATATGCATGGTGCCATTTGCTTATTTGAGGTTTGTCAATAAACCGATCAAATATTCAGCCATAAAAGTGTTTCAAGGCATATTTCAAACCTTATTGATTTTGGCATTTTTCTATCTCATACCTGTAGATGTTTTGAATTATATAGGTATGGATGAAAAAGTAACTTATCCATTTGTAGCCAATGTCATCGCTTCATTGTCTGGTGTTTTATTGTTATTTCCAATCATCAAGCAAGTTCGATTTTTCTTCGATTGGCAATTGTTCAAAAAAATGTTCAGGTATGGTTATCCAGTGATGTTGGCAGGTTTAGCCTTTGTGACCAATGAAAATTTAGACAAATTATTGCTTCGCGATATGATAGACGAGGCAGAAGCCGGAGCATATGCGGGTTGTTATAAATTGGCTTCGTTGATGATTTTAATGGTAACGGCTTATCGATTAGGCGTAGAACCATTTTTCTTCAAAAAAGCAAGGGAGGTCGATGCCAAGCAAACGTATGCCGATGTGATGATGTATTTTGTGATATTTTGTGGATTAGCAGTTGTTGCTTTGTTAGGAAATTTATCTTGGATCAAAAAAATCATCATTCCGAATGAAGGCTATTGGGTAGCGATACAGATTGTTCCTATAATTGTGATTGCCAACTATTTCTTTGGGATTTATTATAATTTATCGACTTGGTACAAGGTCACTGACAAGACCTATGTAGGAACTATAGTTTCTTGGGTAGGAGCAGGTTTGACCATACTTTTGAATGTGGTGTTGATTCCGATCATCGGTTTTATAGCATCGGCTTGGGCGACTTTGATCGCTTATACTACGATGATGGTGATTTCATATTTTTGGGGTCAAAAAGCTTATAGAATTCCTTACAAATACAAAAAGATATTGATGTATATGACTTTGAGTGTTGTTTTCGGGATTTTGGCATATAAGTTCTCAGAAGACAGTTTTATCATTGGGAATTTGTTCTTAATCTTTTATCTTGCCATCACAATCTTTGTTGAAAAAAAGAGTTTAAAATTAAAAGAAAACCATGAAAGTTAAAATTATTAATCGCTCCAAGCATAAATTACCAGCTTATGAAACTCAACTATCGGCAGGTATGGATTTGAGAGCGAATTTAGAAGAATCTATCGTACTTAAACCTTTGGAACGCAAGTTAATTCCTACGGGATTGTTTCTTGCACTTCCTTCGGGTTACGAAGCGCAAATCAGACCGAGAAGCGGTTTAGCATTTAAACATGGATTAACTGTTTTGAATGCTCCTGGAACTATAGATGCAGATTATAGAGGCGAAATTGGTGTTGTTTTGGTGAATTTATCGAACGATACTTTTGAAATTGAAGATGGAGAAAGAATCGCTCAAATGGTCATTGCCAAACATGAAACGGTAGAATTGATAGAAGTAGAGACTTTGGATGAAACCGAAAGAGGCGCAGGTGGATTTGGAAGCACAGGAATTAACTAACTTATAAATAATACAAAATGAAAATAATCATACCAATGGCAGGTAGAGGCTCGAGATTGAGACCGCATACCTTGACTGTACCTAAACCATTAATTCCCATCGGAGGAAAACCAATCGTTCAAAGGTTGGCAGAAGATATCACTAAACTTTCCGATGAGAAAGTAGAAGAAATTGCATTTATCATTGGTGATTTTGGAGAAGAAGTAGAGCAACAACTTTTGAAAATAGCAGAAAAGTTAGGTGCCAAAGGAAGCATTTACAAACAAGACGAACCTTTGGGAACTGCACATGCGATTTGGATGGCGAAGGAATCGCTTTCAGGTCCTGTGGTAGTTGCATTTGCCGATACTTTATTCAGAGCGGATTTCGATTTAGATACACAGTCCGACGGAGTAGTTTGGGTGAAAAAAGTAGAAGATCCGAGCGCATTTGGAGTAGTAAAATTGGACGACAAAGGAGTGATTCAAGATTTCGTTGAAAAACCGAAAGAATTCGTTTCTGATTTAGCGATCATTGGAATTTATTTCTTCAAAGATGGAGACAATCTTAAAGATGAAATTCAACATTTGATTGAAAATGATATTCGTGGAAATGGCGGAGAATATCAGTTGACAGATGCTTTAGAAAATATGCGATCGAAATCTAAAATCTTTACCTTAGGTGAAGTGAGCGAATGGATGGATTGTGGAAATAAAGAAGTTACAGTAGAAACAAATTCCAAAATATTATCCTTCGAAAAGAAAGAATTCGAAAATATTCCAGATTCAGCAAAGGTGAACAACTCTTTGATCATTCCACCATGTTTCATAGGCGAAAATGTAGTGATCGAAAATTCGAAGATAGGGCCAAATGTTTCATTGGGCGATGGTACAAAAGTTGTTAATAGTAATATCGATAATAGTTTGATCCAAGAAAATACTGAAATTACTAATGCAAATCTTTCGAATTCTATGATTGGAAATTTTGTTAAATACAATGGAGCATCGAGAGACATTAGTTTAGGTGATTATTCTGTTATGGATTTTAACCACAAATAAATTGAATTTGAAATCATTAAAAAATATAGGACTTTTAGTTTTCATCTTGATCATTACTTCGTGTTCGACTTCGAGAAAAGTTGCGCATGGAGAGATGGTTGAGATGAAAACTTCAGCCTTGATCAACAATGTGCTGAAACAATCTCCACAATTTATTCATTTGACCATCAATTCAAGAGTCAATGCAAATATTGACAACAATAGTGTAGGTCTGAATGGAAAAATTTACATCAAAAATGGAGAACAAATTTGGGTGAATATTTCCAAATTCGGCATTACAGCAGCACGCGCCAACATTACACCCGAAGGTTTTCAAGCCTTTGAAAAATTAGGTCAAACTTATATTGATGGTGATTTCACTTATTTTAATCAATTGTTGAAAGTCGATTTTATCGATTACGAAAAACTACAAAATTTACTTTTAGGAAGAATTTTCGTCGAGTTAAATCCAAGAGAATTCAAGTCAGAAATCATCGATGGTGAATATGTTTTGAGTTATATTGACAATGAAAAACTCGAAAGAAGAGCAGAAGAAGGCAAATACATTCAAACTTATTTCTTTGATAATGAATTCAAATTGAAGAAAGCATTGTTGAAAGACCCAAAATCGAATATGGAATTATTGGTCGAATATGCAGAGTGGACCACTGTTGGACCACAAAACTTCCCTAAGAGTGTTAAAGTTTTGGTAAAAGATAAAAAAACTCAAGAAGTACATTTAGAATATAATAATTTTACATTCGAAGAAAGTTCAACACCTTTCTCAATACCATCATCTTATCAACCCAATAAATTATTGAAATAATAATGAGAAAGCAGCTTATTTTCGCATTTATAATGGTCATATTGGGCGGTTTTGTGTATTCACAAATTACCGAAGAGGAACTTAAAGTTCAAAAGGAAAGACTTCAACAACAAAACACTGCCTTGAAAAAGGAAATTGCCGAGTTGAACAAAGATTTACAACGAAATCAAGCCGAATCCAAAACTTCTTTGCTTTACATCAAAAACCTCGACGATAAAATTAGCAAACAAAATAGTTTGGTGAGGGGTTTGAATCGTGAAAAGAGATACATTGAAGATGAAATTTATTTGAAGCAATTAGAAATCAACAAGCTCAACAGAGAGTTGGTAGAATTGCGAAAAGAATATAAAGATATTTTAGTCAAAGCTTATAAAAACAAATCCGTAGAAAATAAACTATTGTTTGTTTTGTCAGCAAAAAACTTAAAAGAAGCCTTTCATCGGGTGAAATATTTACAACGATATTCTGAGTATCAATTAGGAAAAGCCGATGAAATTGTAGCTAAGACAGAAAAAATTAAACAAGAAAAAGAAGCTCAAGAACGCGCCAAACAAGAGAAGGAAGCTGTATTGGCACAACAGTCTGTGATAAAAGATGATTTAGAAAATGAGAAAAAAGCTAAACAAAGGGCCGTAGATGAATACAAAAAAAATGCAGGAGAGTTGACACAGCAAATCACAGCTAAACAACAAGAACAAAAAACCATAGACTCTGAAATCAATCGCATCATTGAAGAAGAAATTCGTTTGGCTCGAATCAGAGCAGAGAACGATAGAAAAGCTTGGGATGCGGCAGCAAAGACCAATACCATTGCTTCCTTTCAAGCTTATTTGAACGAATGGCCGAGTGGAGATTATGCTGAATCAGCGAGAAAGAACATCAGTCAATTGGAGGCAGACAACAGAGGTTGGCAGTTTGCGAGAAGTACACATACAAAAGCAGCTTATGAAACTTATTTGAGAAGTTTCCCAGAAGGACAATTTGCATCGACTGCGAAGTTGGAAATCACCAAATTTGAAGAAGCAGAGGAATTGGCTCGATTGGAAAGAGAAAGAGCTGAAAGAGAAAGATTGGAAGCAGAAGCAGCCAATAAGCCTGTTGAAAATATAGTGGTAAAAGAAGTTGAAAAACCAAAACCTATAGAAAATCCAGTTCCAGATACACCTAAAGCACCGAAATATGCCGAGAGAAGTGGAGCAACAGAATTGTCAGCCGATTTTGTTAGCAATCGCGGAAAGTTGCCATGGCCGGTCGATAGAGGACAAATCGTAGGTAAATTCGGAATTGGCCAACATCCAGTTTTGAAAATTGAAGTCAATAATGACGGAGTCGATATAGCGACGAATAGAGGGACGAATGCCAAAGCGATTTTCGATGGAGAAGTGACACAAGTCATCTCGATTCCAGGAGGAAATAGAACGGTTTTGTTGAGACATGGAACTTATTTTACCGTTTATAGCAATCTGTCGTATGTTTCTGTGAAAAAAGGAGATAGAGTGAAGAGAGGGCAGGAGATAGGTAGAATTTATACCGATTCCAATGGAGATACCATTTTGAATTTCCAAGTAAGGAATGGTTCAGCCAAACAAAATCCCGAAACATGGTTGAGCCGTAATTAAAATTAATTAAATTTGTACAAAATTATAAAGATGGATTTTGCATATATATTTTTAGCACCACCAAGTGCAATTCAGATTGCAGTTGTAGTTTTGATAATTTTACTTCTTTTTGGAGGTAAAAAAATCCCAGAATTGATGAGAGGATTGGGCTCAGGAATCAAAGAATTTAAAGACGCAACCAAGGATAAAGATGATAATAAAACTGAAGATTCAACCCATACTAAAGAAAAAGAATAAATAAAAATTTAGTTGTACAAACCCATATTTAACCAAAATAGAATGAGTTTCACCGCAAAAGCTTGGGAAATATTTAATCGCTGTATAAATGATTATCATCAAAAGGATAATGTCTATGCGGAGATGAATAATCCTTACGACAAAGAAAATCTAATCGAACATTTATTATACAATAAAAACTGGATTGATACAGTTCAGTGGCATTTGGAAGATATTATTAGAGATCCAGAAATTGATCCTAATGAAGCGATTAAAATCAAACGATGGATCGATAAATCGAACCAAGAAAGAACCGATATGGTCGAGTATATCGATAGTTGGTTTCTTCAAAAATATGCAAATGTAGAAATACAGCCCGATGCGAAAATCAATACTGAAAGTCCAGCTTGGGCAATCGATAGGTTTTCGATTTTGGCATTGAAAGTTTATCATATGCGCGAAGAGGCTAATCGTGAAGGTGCTTCCGATGAACATAGAAAAAATTGTCAAGATAAATTGGATGTGTTGTTGGAACAACACAAGGATTTATCGACAGCTATAGAAGAGCTGATAGAAGATATAGAAGCCGGAAGAAAGTACATGAAAGTTTATAAACAAATGAAAATGTATAATGACGATGAGTTGAATCCGGTGTTGAGAGAAAGAAAAAATTAATACTTAATAAAAATTTGAATGAGGCGAAATGGATTTTCTATTTCGCCTTATTTTTTTATATTTAATCATGAAAAAAATCTATTATTTACAGACTTGTGACACTTGCAAAAGAATCATGAAGCAATTCGATTTTGAGGGATTTGAAATTCAGAATATCAAAACCGAGAGCATCACAGAAAGTCAGTTGGAAGCAATGAAAGCTTTGGCTGGAAGTTATGAAGCCTTGTTTTCGAGAAGGGCAAGAAAATACAAAGAATTGGGATTGAAGGATCAAACTTTGACAGAAGATGATTATAAAAATTACATACTCAACGATTATACCTTTTTGAAGAGACCTGTAATCATTGATGGAGATAAAATTTTTATCGGAAGTGACAAAAAAAATTTAGAAGTATTGAGTGCTCATTTCGATGAAATACAATAAATACTAAAAACCTTCTTTCCGAATGTTTTTTATATTTATCAATCAAGCTTGAAAATTGAGTATTTATACTATAGGCGGTTCTAATTTAGGGAAGCGTACACCACCCGAAGGCTGGAAAGAGTTACCAATACCTGTAGATAAAGAAGAAATAAGAAAATTTTTAGAAGATTATTATATGAAAAATAAATTGATTGCAATTGTGTTTATAATCATTTTAACAATTATTGGGTTTGTGATTTTTTCAATGTATAATTCTAATAAAAAAATCGAAAGTTATCAATTCAGTGAAGATGAATTAGAAATTGTTGAAACATTTAAAGATGTTACTTTGAACCCCTTTTTAAATAATCCAAATCGAACTGTCAAGTGGAAAAAAGATATTAATCTATACGTAAACAATTTAGATTCACCTAATTATATACCTGAATATGTACAATTGACTGTAGGAAATATAAATAATTTGATTCAAGAAAATAATATTAAAGTTAATCTTACTCAAAATCAAAACGATTCAAATGTAAAAGTGTTTATTGGTAAAAGAGTAGATGTAATGAAACTTGATTTTGAATTAATGGATGATACTGATGACGAACCTTATGGCCTTGCTCTTGTATCTGTTATGGATAGAAACCATACAATTTATCGATGTAGAATTTTTATTGAATCAAACGCAACTTATGAAGAACAATTTTCCACATTTTTAGAGGAAATGATGCATTGCATTGGTTTTGTTGGGCATACTGAAAACACAAAAAGCATCTTGTATGAAGAAAGAGACGAAATGAATATTACTGAATATAATGATTTTGATGCAAGTTTAATAAGATTGCTCTATCATCCTTATATGTACACAGGTCTAAACGCTGCAGAGGTGGAAAAAACAGCAAAGAAAATTTTTATGGAAAATTAATTGAAAGCCCTCCTATTTGCAAGAATGTAAATAAATGTAAATTAAATTAACCAGGTGAAATGGAAATACTCTATTTTTTAATCTAACTCGAGAAAGCCGTGTTTTACAGTGACAGCATCAAAATAGTAGATTATTTAGATGGATTTCAAACCGAGGCACGAGGTTCGCGAACTCCAAAGAAAAGGCGTAGCCACAAAACAAATAACAGTGAGCAATATGCAGGAAATGTATTACAATTCTTCCCAACTTCAGAAGGATATGTGAAAGCAACACGATTGGAAAATTCGCAAACAGAATTCAGATTCAATTATATATATAATCATACGGATCATTTGGGAAATGTAAGAGTTTCTTACACCCTCGATCCACAAACAGGAAAGCTAAGAATAGTCGATGAGCATCATTATTATCCATTTGGTTTGAGGCACGAAGTACATTACCCATCAGGAAATCGTTTAGATTTCCACCCATCATCAACCCTCAACGGCGGTCAGATAGGCGATCCCGTCCAGCTGATCAACGTAACTAAAACGGAGTATATGTATAGATACAATTCTAAAGAATGGCAGGATGAGTTGGGGTTGAATGTCTATGCTTATGGCTGGCGTGATTATGATCCGACAACAGGAAGATTTATCAAAATTGACAGATTTGCGGAAAAATATCCAAATGTATCCCCATATACTTATGCAGGAAATAATCCACTAAGATTTACAGATGTCAAAGGAGATAGTCTTTGGATTACGTTTGGAAACAAAAATCAATATAAGGTATTGTATGAGGATGGTAAGCTATTAAATGCAGATGGTTCTGCTTATACCGGAAAAGGGGTAAAAGTGAAAAAAGATGGTAGTGTAAAAATTAAAAACTCATTCTTAAAAACCACCGTGAACACTTTAAACAGCTTAGGAGGTACAGCGACCGGAGGGAAAATGTTGGCAGTTCTTCAAGGTTCTGACAATAACTTTAATATAACAAATGCTATTCATAACCCTAATCCTCAAGGGGCAGTAAATGAGTTTGTAGCAGATAGTCCAAATGCTTTTTATTTTAATGCTCTAGGTAATTCTAGGGCAGAAAAAGTATTGACAGGTATCGGGTCAGGAGGAACTATTTATTGGAATCCGACAGATGCAAGTTTAGGAACACTAAATGTAGTGGGAGGTACTGATTTTAATCCTACAACTAATTTGGGCCACGAATTAGCACACGGTTGGGACGCTAATTTTGGTCTATTGAATACTTCATATCAACAAATAAATGGGTTAAATATCAGAGAATGGAGAGCCAGTGATATAGAAAACCAAATAAGAGGTCAAATGGGGTCTCCTCTTAGATCTTCATATAATGGAGTGAACTTATTGGATAACAGAAATAATCCTGTTAGAGTAAGTGGAACTGGAAATCCTACAGTAGATTTCTTTTTTAGAATGTATTCGGTATTTAATTAATCAATTGTTAAGTTTATGAAGGATCTAATTAAAATCTTGTTTTTGTCATTATCTATTATTTTTTGTTTAGTTAGCTGTGTTGTTTCAAATATTGAAAAAATTGTATATCCAAAAATAAAATGTGAACTACAACTTGAAACGGGTTTTGTGAAAGAAGTAAAGCACGGATATCATTCGGATTTTCTTTCTTATACTCGAAATAATACTGAACGCTTATTTATCACTGTAGGAAAAAGTGGTTTTGAAGTGAACCTTCCTAGAGAAGAATATACAGGAAATAATAATTTTTGGATTGAATATGAAGTATTTGATTCAATAACTTTAGAAGGGGTTCATAACGGATTGTATTGGAAACAAATTAAGTTTTATAAAGATTTAAAACCATCAATTGGCTATGATGGAATTCCAAAAGAAAAAGTTCCTGAATTTGAAAATTATATTAAATCATTTACATGTAAGAAAAAATAAAAGTACAGAAGAAAGTGAAAAACGGTACAAACATAAGAACAACAGATTTCCTGGATGGCTTCCAGTACACCGGCGGAGAATTGAACTTCTTCCCAACTTCAGAAGGATATGTGAAAGCAACTCCAATCAATAGAACGAATACAGAATTCAGATTCAATTATATCTACAATTACACTGATCACCTTGGAAATGTAAGAGTTTCTTACACCCTGGATCCACAAACAGGAAAGCTAAGAATAGTCGATGAGCATCATTATTATCCATTTGGTTTGAGGCACGAAGTACATTACCCATCAGGAAATCGTTTAGACTTCCACCCATCCCCAACCCTCAATGGCGGTCAGATAGGCGATCCCGTCCAGCTGATCAACGTGACGAAAACGGAGTATATGTATAGATACAACGGAAAAGAGTTCCAAGACGAGCTGGGGTTAAATATGTATGCGATGGATATGCGTATGTACGACCCAGCGATAGCAAGATGGGTGGTAATTGACCCAGTTACACATCATTCACAATCCACTTATATGGGCTTCGATGGAAATCCTGTGTATTGGGCAGACCCAAGTGGAGCATCAGTTACAGTTTATACTGGACAAGCAGCCATAGATTTCTTTATAAGTGAAAGAGATAGACTTGATGATGAAATCGCTCGAAATCAACAAGAGAATGATGGAGCAAGAATGAACGATGAATATGCCAGTGGATTTGATGTTAATAAGAGGAATTACTTTGGAGAAAGGGAATTACAAAAAGATATACAATTAATAAATAGTGATAAAAAGAAGGATGATTATCATTTTAATATAAATAATAATTGTCCAGAATGCTGGTGGCTTCAAAATAATGAATATTTAACTTTTGAGGAGGCTATATGGCATTATAGATTAGGAAAAGGGAAACCTGTTTATGTTAGATTAAATAAATTAGACCTATCCAAAGTTAGAGTTAAAGACTTTATTGGAGCAAAATATTCACATCAAGGGTACCCTATGATTTATGCTAACTTTGATTTAGATTATTATACTAATCCAAATCAAGCGCTAATTTATGGAAGTATAGCATTAGTTTATTTAGGTGAAAATACTATTATGGCTCTTCCTGACACATATGATTTTGATTTGAAATTCAGACCTACCTTAAAAGGCTTCATTCGTGACTTTGCAACACAACTTGGTAGTTTATATAATGGGGGAGGAACTCCTTACACTATAAATTTTTTAGGAACGGCTAAAATTAAGGATTGATTATGACTCGTCTTATTATATTATTACTCTTTTTATTACAATTTATTTCATGCAATAAAAAAGTAAATGAGGATGATTTATTTCAAAATATTAAACAGTTTTCTGGTTTAGAAATTCAACCACAAATAATAGATTCAATTAATTATAAATATGAAATTTCTTATCGTGATGATTTAACTACTTATATTATATATTTATCAGATGAAAATTTAAAGAAAATCTTTTTAAAGTCACAAAAATTAAATGGTTTTGAGTTTTATTTTCATATGGATAGTATATCAAGCTTTACTAAAGAAAACAATGGCTGCACAGAACAAGTAAATATAAATTTAACACAAAAATGGATTGTATATAGTGTGGGTTGTCACTAACAGCAATAAAACAAAACAAAAAATATAATTTATTGATTTTATAAAAATAAAAAAAATAACCAAATGAAATGGCAGTCGATTAATTACAAATACAACATCCGAGGTTGGCTGACGGATATAAACAATGTGAATTTAGGAATGCTTGGTGAATATCAATTCCCTATGAGCGCATATGCCGATTTATTTTCGTTTAAAATTATGTACAACGAAATCTTTGATGGAACAGGAAATCAAGCTTCGCCACTTTACAATGGAAACACTGCCCAGACTTTCTGGAAAACAGGAACAGACAACGAATTCCGAGGTTATGATTATTTATACGACAATATGAAACGACTAATGAAAGCCGATTTCTATGTAGATGGCAATTCTAATTATTCGGGTGCTTATAAAGAAACCATCGCTTACGATCTCAATGATTTTCGAGTAAAAAGCTTTGAGAAAGCTTTTTACGAAGAAACCGAGCGAAGCTCAATGATACTCGACCGAAACAAAGGAATAGAAAGTATTACTTACAATCATTTAAACTTACCAACCAAAGTAAGTTGGTCAAATAGTAAATACATTTCTTATCAATACAATGCCATAGGTGAGAAAGTAAGGAAAAGAGTAGTCCATATCGACTCAATAAAGGCTGTGGAATATTTAGACGGATTTCAAACCGAGGCACGAGGTTCGCGAACTCCAAAGAAAAGGTGTAGCCACAAAACAAATAACAGTGAGCAATATGCAGGAAATGTATTACAATTCTTCCCAACTTCAGAAGGATATGTGAAAGCAACACGATTGGAAAATTCGCAAACAGAATTCAGATTCAATTATATATATAATCATACGGATCATTTGGGAAATGTAAGAGTTTCTTATACCCTCGATCCACAAACAGGAAAACTAAGAATAGTCGATGAGCATCATTATTATCCATTTGGTTTGAGGCACGAAGTACATTACCCATCAGGAAATCGTTTAGATTTCCACCCATTACAAACTTCAGACATCGGTGAAATAGGGGATATTCAACTGATCAACGTAACTAAAACGGAGTATATGTATAGATACAATTCTAAAGAATGGCAGGATGAGTTGGGGTTGAACTTCTACGACTATGGGGCAAGGAATTATGATGCTGCCATTGGTCGTTGGTCGGTCATAGATCCACTGGCGGAGCAATATCGCAGATGGTCTCCTTATACTTATGCAGTTGATAATCCTGTTAGATTTATCGATCCTGATGGGATGGAAGCGAGTGATGTTATTATTCGAGGTAATAGATCTAAACAAGCTGTGAAAGAGCTTCGAAAATCCGTAAATGGCGAATTAAAAATATCAAGAGATAAAAAAATTGGAAAAGTCACAGCAACGCCAATAGCAGGGAAAACTCTTAGTGCTAAATCACAAAAACTATTGGACGCAACAACAGATAGTTCTATAAAAGTTCAAGTTAGAGCTACTAACGACAAGCTCACTCCAATTGGGGCTCCTAATTTAGGTAGTTTTGAATATGCTAAAGTAAGTTCAAATAGGGAGATTGATGGGAAAAAGGCTGTTACAACAGCGCAGTCAATTAATCCTGAAATTTTAAGTGAAATGGATGAATACTTCGAAAAACCTGGTGCAACTACTTTGCATGAGGTTATAGAATCTTACATAGCTGGGGAAATGGTTCAAGAATCAGGTATTAGTTCTGGCAATTCACTTATTGAAGAATCCGTTTATGATGCTGCGCACAAAGCCGCTTCAGAAATTGCACCTCAATCAAATGAAGGAGAAAGTGGTAGTACAATTACTCCTTTCGTTGATGAAAATAATGAAATACAAAGAATAGAAATTCAAAAATATGGGAAAAAACCAAAAACAATCTGGCCAAAGTAAATCAATATGTATTTTTATTCTCTTAGCATTTCTCAGCATTTATAGCTGTTCTAATAGAAATAATAAGTATGAAATAATTACTTCAAAAGAATCATTTTCTACACTAAAAAAACATAGTTTCATTTTTCAGAAGAGTGATACAACATCTTATAAATATAATAATCTTCTCTACTTCAAAAAAAATGATTCTATTTACATAATTGTAACCGAAAAGTTGAATCAAGTAAAATGCAATAATCTAATGGAGAATCATGTATATGAATTAAGATTAAAATCCCTTAGGCCTAAAAATATGTATAATTACCATTATATCACATCCTATCCGGTTTATAATGGAGAGATAGTGAATTTGGAGAAAGGAACAGGAATAATATGGGATTTATATATCACACCATATATTAAAGATCTGTGTTATATGAAAGATTGAAAATTATGAAAAAACAGGAACTAAACTACCCATCAGGAAATCGTTTAGATTTCCACCCATTACAAACTTCAGACATCGGTGAAATAGGGGATATTCAACTGATCAACGTAACAGAGACGGAGTATATGTATAGGTACAACGCTAAAGAATGGCAGGATGAGTTAGGGCTTAACTTTTATCAGGAAATTATATTATATCAAATAAAGAGAAAGGCAAATAATAACTTTTCTTGATATCAGCTTGGTCTCTTATCTGTATTTTGGTTTGCCTGAAAAACTCCGTTTATAAGAATAAGCTTATTCTTTTCGTCCACACGGTAAAAAATAATATAAGGATATCTTTTGAGAGGAAGTCCTCTGAAATTTTTATAATACACTTGAAAATGTGGTGTTTGTTTTATTTTTTTTAGAGCAAGTTCATAATCCTTAATAAATTCGGCAGCTACTTTTGCAGAAACTTTATTTTTGTAATAAGCTACGGCATCTTTGATATTATCTTTGGCGTAAGCAGAAATAATTACTCTATAA
>Ga0209487_1000381_pt1 | contig 40758 bp, 39 predicted proteins | sample Poulit2012_FD_187524 | JGI IMG/M metagenome (GOLD analysis project Ga0209487, IMG submission 187524) | Agricultural soil microbial communities from Georgia to study Nitrogen management - Poultry litter 2012 (SPAdes) (version 2) | ecosystem: Environmental > Terrestrial > Soil > Agricultural land...
CCCGGTAAGGCGTGCCCGGTAAGGCGTGCCCGGCGCGGAGCTGAAAGGCCCGACCAGGTTTACGTGAAATGTGAGGGCCGGGGGTAACCAGGTAGCAGGGCCAGTCATCGGCCGAGGGTGAAGAGGAAGAGAGTAAGTATAGGCCATGAGACGACGTCAGATCATACCAGCGATCGTGATCGCCTTAGCCATCTACTTCGCCCTCTTCGGCGGGGAGTACAGCCTCTTCGCGCTCCGTACACTCGAGAGAGAGAAGGAACGCGAGGAGGCGGCCGTCGAGAGATTGCAGGGGGAGGTCGACTCCCTTAGAGCATGGATCGACTCCCTCCAGAACGATCCCGCTACACTCGAGAAGATCGCCCGTGAGAGGTACGGGATGATCAAGCCCGGCGAACGTCTCTACCGCTTCACCGAATGGGTTGACAGATCGCCCGAGGATGGCTAATTTTTAGAGCTTGGACGGCGATCTTGCACCAGCCGAGAGAGCCGAAACAAAAAGCGGACCCAGAGTAGCTCAGGCGGTCAGAGCGCACGACTCATAATCGTGAGGTCGGGAGTTCGAGTCTCCCCTCTGGGACTGGCGTAAGCCCAGTAGACATAACAATATATGGCCCACCGGACTTCTGGCCCGGTGGGCCTTTCCTTATTAGGTAGATCCCAATATGGCCGGCGTTTCGGTGAGCGAGCCAGTCGGCGAGGCCACCGATTGGTGAGGCTAGCAGTGAGCTGCGCAGGTAATGAGTGCCTGAGTGACCTACGATAGAGGGCAAGAGTAGGCTAACGACGCAAGTAGGAGGGTGGCAAAGTGCGCATCCAATCTGCGACCGAGGAATCTGTGGCCGGTTGTGCACCCTTACAGTGTAAAACTGCGCAATAGTCCACCGGCTATAGCGACCTGTGGCCGATCGACCACCTCTGGGGTGACAAACTGAACAAGAGTCGAGATCGAGGCCAATCGATGCGCACTTTGCCACCCGACATCCGGCCCACCCGCCGCACCAGCCCACCACACCAGCCCACCGCACCGAATCCTCTCCACCCGGCGCCCCAGCTCCTCCCTCGATTGGCATTACCTGTGCAGTTATGTTATATTATATTGCTATACGTAGGCGAAAAATGCCTGCGTAGGTGGGGTCTACGGAGATATAGCGAGTATCCCTCTCCGTAGGTGATGTTTCATTCTGAGCCGATTGTCAGTCGGCAGAGGAGTGTTAGTGGCGAAGCAGGAAGCAATTGAGATGGAGGGGGTAGTGACCGAGGTCCTACCCGACCAGAACTTTCGTGTCGAGTTGGAGAATGGGCATGAGATCCTGGCCTATGCTGCGGGCCGGATGTCTCGTTTCCGGATCCGTGTCCTCGTCGGAGACCGTGTCTCTGTGGCCCTCTCTCCCTACGATCTGACCAGAGGTCGTATCACTTATCGGCATAAGTCGGGCTCATCCTCTGGCCCCTCGCAGGGCCATCGTTCTGGGGGCCGCCGTCGTCGCTGAGTTCGTCTGACTCCAGCTGGTCCGATCGGTCTCTTGGGGGTCCAGGTTAGCCCCCCTAAAGCCGATCTAGTCACCACTGGTGGAGACTACCCCTTCGTAGGTGGGCAACCTACCGACCTCCTCTAGTTCGCCAAGGGTTCGCCCCTCCGCATCTTTCGTGGAGACCAAGGGATCGACGATAGGCCAGTCGATCCCGATCTCGGGATCATCCCAGGCGAGGACCCCTTCGTGCTCGGGGTGGTAGAGCTCCGTGCATTTGTATACTAGGTCTGTTTCCTCTCGGGTAGTGACGAAGCCATGCGCGAATCCGGGCGGGATATAGAGTGCCCTCTGGTTCTCCTCGGAGAGGAGCAGGCCTACCCATCGTCCAAAGGTCGGTGAGCCGACCCTGATATCGACTGCGACGTCGTATACCTCACCCCTTACGACTCTGACCAGCTTCCCTTGGCCCTTAGGGTGTTGGAAATGGAGTCCCCGGAGCACACCAGCCTTGGATCGGGAATGGTTGTCTTGGACGAATTCCGTCGGTAAACCGGCCCTCTCGAACCTCTGCTGCTGATAGCTCTCCAAGAAGAATCCTCTCTCATCGTGGTGGACCCTTGGCTCTATGAGCACTATGTCAGGTAGTTCAGAGAGTCGCGTGAACTGCATCTCTCTTCCCCTCTAAGATCTCGAGTAGATACCTACCATAGCCACTATCGACGAGTGGTCTGGCCAGTCGTTCCAATTGTTCTGCATCGATGAACCCCATCCTGTAGGCGACCTCTTCTACGCACGATATCTTGAGTCCCTGTCTCTTCTCCACTGTCGCGATGAAGTTCGCTGCCTGGAGTAATGAGTCGTGGGTCCCTGTATCGAGCCAAGCGTGGCCCCTTCCGAGGAGTTCTACCCTCATCCTACCCTCATCCAGGTACCTCTGGTTGATATCGGTGATCTCGAGTTCACCCCGTGCCGATGGCGTTAGCTCTGCTGCGATCTCTGTCACCGAAGCATCGTAGAAGTAGAGGCCGGTCACTGCATAGTTCGACCGCGGTCTCGCTGGCTTTTCGACGATCCTCAGCGGGCGCCCTCCGTCGTCGAACTCGACCACTCCATACCTCTCGGGGTCAGCGACCCGGTAGGCGAAGATCGTCGCGCGATCCCTCTCCTGATTGGCCCGACGTAGGTGTTCGGTGAGGTTATGACCGTAGAAGATATTGTCGCCGAGGATGAGAGCGCAGGGCTCCTCCCCGATGAACTCTCGGCCGATTATGAAGGCTTGTGCGATCCCCTCTGGTCTCGGCTGGACTGCGAACTCGATCGAGAGGCCCCATTGCGAGCCATCTCCCAAGAGCCCTTCGAAGAGTGGTCTCTCCCGTGGGGTGGTGATCACTAGGAGTTCTCTGATCCCTGCGAGCATGAGGGTCGCGAGGGGGTAGTAGACCATCGGCTTGTCGTAGACGGGGACGAGCTGTTTCCCGACCGCGCGCGTCAGGGGGTAGAGCCGTGTCCCACTTCCACCTGCCAGGATTATCCCTCTACGTCTCTCTTTATCTGATCCGATCCCACTCAACTCAACACTCCCAACCTCTCGCCCCTATAGGCGCCACTCCGGATCCTTCCCCACCACTCCTCATTGGCGAGGTACCACTCGACTGTCTTCACGAGCCCACTCTCGAAGCTCTCCTTCGGCGTCCACCCTAGCTCTTCCGATATCTTCGAGATATCGATCGCATACCTCCGATCATGGCCTGGGCGGTCGGGTACGAATTCTATCTGTCTTCGGTAGCTCTCACCATCAGCGCGCGGTCTCAGCCGATCGAGGATCGTGCAGATCTCCTCCACCACCTCGAGGTTCTGCCTCTCAGACTCGCCTCCGATATTGTACGTTGCCCCGACCCGTCCAACCTCTAGGACTCGCATGAGTGCTTCGACATGGTCATCGACATAGAGCCAGTCTCGTACATTCCTGCCATCTCCATAGATCGGGAGGGGTTTGCCCTCGAGCGCCGAGAGGATGATCTGCGGGATGAACTTCTCCGGAAACTGGTAGGGTCCATAATTGTTCGAGCAATTCGTTATGATCACCGGGAGTCCATAGGTCCGGTGCCAGGCACGGACGAGGTGGTCGGAGGCTGCCTTACTCGCCGAGTAGGGGGAACTCGGGTCGTAGGGCGTAGTCTCGGTGAAGTAGGTCCCCGTCGTATCTCCGAGATCACCATAGACCTCATCGGTCGAGATATGGATGAATCTGAACCTCTCCCTCTCCTCTGCGCCTAGCCCCGCCCAATACTCTCTCGCGCCCTCGAGGAGGTTGAAAGTACCGGTGACATTCGTCTCGATGAATACCGCGGGGCCATCGATCGACCGATCGACATGCGACTCCGCCGCGAGGTGTAGGATCGCCCGTGGTCGATACCTCTCGAAGAGCTGCCTCACCCGTGCGGTATCCCTGATATCGAGCCTTTCGAAGCTGTGTCGGGGCGAACTCGCCGCCGCAGCGATCGAGTCGAAGTTTCCCGCATAGGTAAGACTATCTACATTGACGATCTGCCACAGCGTCGAGGTTATCAGATGTCGTACGACGGCGGAGCCGATGAATCCGGCCCCGCCCGTCACTATGATCGTCTCTCTCATAGACTCAGGTCCCTCGTTCAGACCCCATCAATAGGCAGGTGGATCACTCGCTGGGAAGGAGAGCCTCGACCCCTCATCGACGAGTTCACTCTCATCCTCATCCCGGTCGTCCTCATACTGGGGCGCGGCGAATGGGCCTTTCGAGACCTCCTCGGCCCTTTCCCGTCCAGAGAGGAGTTCCCGAAGGACGTACTGTAAGATCCCGCCATGCTTGTAGTAGAGGATCTCCTGCGGTGTATCGATCCGGATCACCGCCTCGAACTCGGTCACACTACCATCTTCACCGACCGCCCTGACCTGGACTGTCCGGCCAGAGGTCAGCCCCTCCTCCATCCGCTCCTCTACCCCCTCGATCGAGAAGGCCTCTCGGCCAGTAAGGCCAAGTGACCTCTTGTCCTCCCCCTCCATGAACTCGAGGGGCAAGATCCCCATCCCTACGAGGTTAGAGCGGTGGATCCTCTCGAAGCTAGTAGCGAGGACCGCGCGCACACCGAGGAGGTAAGGCCCCTTCGCCGCCCAGTCCCGGCTCGACCCCGACCCATACTCATCGCCTGCGATCACTAGGAGCGGGGTCCCATCGGAGAGGTACTTCATCGCCGCATCATAGATGCTCATCACCTCACCGGTCGGGAAGTAGGTGGTGAACCCACCTTCGGTGCCAGGGGCGAGTCGATTCCGGATACGTGGATTCGCGAAGGTGCCCCTGACCATCACCTCATGGTTCCCGCGCCTCGAGCCATACGAGTTGAAGTCCCGCACCTCGACGCCCCTCTCCAAGAGATAGCGGCCCGCAGGGCTATCCCGTAGGATCACACCAGCGGGTGAGATATGGTCGGTCGTGATACTATCTCCCAGAACAGCGAGTGCACGGAGTCCTTCGAGTTTTGGGATCGGGGGTATCTCGGCTGTCATACCCTCGAAATATGGCGGTTTCTTCACATAGGTCGAGGCTGGGTCCCAGCTGTAGAGGTCACCCTCGGGAACGGGTAGCGCGCGCCAGACGTCATCGCCCGCATAGACATCCCCGTAGATCTTTTCGAACATCTCTGACTTGACCGACTCCTCGATCGCATCCTTGATCTCCTCCTTCGTCGGCCAGATATCTCGCAGATAGACCTCCCCGCCCTCCGAGTCGGTCCCGAGGGGCTCATTGTAGAGATCGATCTCCATCGTCCCTGCGAGGGCGTAGGCGACGACGAGGGGTGGTGATGCCAGATAGTTCGCCCGGACCTCAGGGTGGATCCGCCCCTCGAAGTTCCTATTACCCGAGAGGACCGAGGCCGCGACTAGACCGCCCTCTGCGATCGCCTCCGAGACCTCGGGCAGGAGTGGACCTGAGTTCCCGATACAGGTCGTGCAGCCATAGCCCACCACATTGAACCCGAGTGTGTCTAGGTGTGGGGTGAGGCCCGCCTCATCGAGGTATCTCGTGACGACCTGTGACCCAGGTGCGAGGCTCGTCTTCACCCATGGCTTCGGTCTGAGCCCCCTCTCAGCTGCCTTCTTGGCAAGGATCCCTGCCCCGAGCATCACCGAGGGGTTCGAGGTATTCGTACAACTCGTGATCGATGCGATCACCACCGAGCCATGTCCAACCCCATTTCCAACCCCATCGGCAGCGCGCCTCTCCTCTGGTACGGGGAGTAGGGAGGGCAGTACCTCCTGGAAGGCTACCTTCGTCTTCGAGAGGGGGATCCTGTCCTGTGGCCGGCGCGGCCCTGCAATACTAGGCTCTACACTACTCAGGTCGAGGGTAAGGGTCTCATTGAATACCGGCTCAGGTGAGTCATCGGTGTGGAAGAGACCCTGCTCCTTCATATATGCCTCGACGAGTTCGATCCTCTCCTCCGGTCGACCGGTGAAACGGAGGTAGCGGAGTGTCTCGTCGTCTACCGGGAATATGGTGCAGGTCGAGCCGTACTCAGGCGACATATTCCCGATCGTCGCCCTATCTGGAATCGGCAGGGAAGCTATCCCAGGGCCGTAGAACTCGACGAACTTCCCGACGACACCATGCTGGCGCAACAATTCGGCGACGGTGAGTACGAGGTCGGTCGCGGTCGCACCCTCCCGCAGCTCGCCATCGAGTCTGACCCCTACTACCTCTGGGATCAGCATCGCGATCGACTGGCCGAGCATCGCCGCCTCCGCTTCGATCCCCCCAACACCCCAGCCGAGGACCCCGAGCCCATTGACCATCGGGGTATGTGAATCGGTCCCGACGAGGGTGTCAGGATAGGCTAGTGGGAGCTCACCCTTCCGGCCCTTGGCACCCTCATCGGTCGAGAAGACCACACGCGAGAGATACTCGAGGTTGACTTGGTGACAGATTCCGGTATTGGGTGGCACGACCTTCAGGTTCTCGAAAGCAGCCTGACCCCACCTGAGGAAGGCGTACCTCTCTAGATTGCGTTCGTAGTCCCGGTCCCGGTTGATCGCTATCGCCTGGGCTGTCCCGAAGGAATCGATCTGGACCGAGTGGTCGATCACCAACTCGGCGGGCTGTAATGGGTTGATCTTCGCCGGATCGCCACCGAGCATCGCCATCGCATCCCGCATCGCCGCGAAATCGACTATCGACGGGACACCCGTGAAGTCTTGTAGGAGGACTCGCGCTGGGGTAAAGGCGATCTCACCTTTGGGCGGCGAGTCGGGGTCCCAACGAGCGAGGCGGAGGATCTGATTATGGTCGACACTCACACCATCCTCGAAACGGAGGAGGTTCTCCAGGAGGATACGGAGTGAGTAAGGCAGACGTTCGAGCCCTGGAGCCTCATCCTCCAGCGCGGAGAGACGATAGATCTCATACTCTCTATCCCCTACGCGGAGTGTCGAACGGGCACCGAAGGTATCTTGCATGGTAGGGCTCCTCTCTCGGCTGGGACTAGGTCTGGTATTGGTCAGCGGCCCGGCTCGGATTCATCGAGCTCGTCTTCCCCCTCCTCCTCGATACGACGCTTCCTACCGACGAGACCACGCGCCTCTGCCGGATCGATCCCGGGGATCGGGGGCGAGGTCGCCCCCGGCGCCTGTTGGCCGCGTACCCTCTGGCCTTCCTCCACCTCCTCACCTGATGGATCAGGGGTGAGAGAATCATCCTCATCGCGCTCTATTGGACGATCTTCGGTAGGCTCGGGATCTCGATTGCGCGACATAGCCGCCTCCTCGGTCAAGGTATGGGTGCTCCCAGCCCATGTGCAAGTGATATGCCCCGGCGCCAGATCCCGGCGGCCACGAGATTGCCAGGAGCTGGCGGGCAGCGTAGCTTTCGCTGTACAACAGTCCTCGAACGACCCCATCTAGATCCTCATAGATCCTCCGCTCGATCATATGTCTAACACCGATCCACTTCCAACCAATAACCCGATAGGAGCCCTCCGAACTGACGAAACGCCCCTCCTCATCGCGCACCGGGGCGGCGCCGAACTCGCCCCCGAGAATACGATCCCCGCCTTCCAACAGGCTATCGAAGAGTGGGGTGCCGATATGATCGAACTCGATGTGCATGCCACCCGCGATGGCGAGTGCGTCGTCATCCATGATCCGACGGTAGACCGCACGACCGATGGTTCTGGCCGGGTCGACTCGATGACCCTCTCTGAACTCCGTCAACTCGATGCTGCTCACCATTTCACCCCCGATGGGGGGAGCAGCCACCCCTTCCGCGGGAAGGGGATACAGGTTCCCACGATCGCTGAGGTCCTCGAGGCACTCCCGACGACGCCCCTCACAGTCGAGGTCAAGGACCCGAGGGCCCAGCGCCCACTCCTCACCGCTATCGAGGAGGCGGGCGCGACCGACCGGGTGATCATCGCCGCTGCAGCCGATGAGGCGCGGACCGAGTTCGATTCCTATCCCGGTCCTGTGAGTGCCTCGGCACGTCAGGTTCGTGACTTCGTCCTCCTCCACAAACTCCGTCTCTCGCGTCTCTGGCGCGCCCCAGTCGATGCCTTCCAGATCCCCGAAGGCTGGCGCGGCCGGCAGATCCTCTCACCACGTCTCATCACCGCCCTCCACGCCCACGATCTCGCGGTCCATATCTGGACGGTCGATGATCCTGCTGATATGCGACGTCTCCTCGAGTGGGGGGTCGATGGGATCATGACCGATCGCCCCGATCTCCTCGCCGATCTCCTCACCGAGCTCAGACTCCGTGAACCAGCCCCGGTCAGGAGACGCAATGCCTAGAGCTTGGAATAAAGGTTGCACCCAGCCCAGGGTGTCTGAACCAGGGTCGGTAAGGCGGCCACAGCCATTGACTGAGCATCGTAGAGGGAGGTATCGGGATGCCCTACGACTGGGAGATGAGAGGTACTCGTCGGGCACCATGGGGGGAGATGTACGAGGAAGATTACATCTCGGCCGAGGAGTCGACCTTCCATGGATATTCTATGGGGTATGGTGGCGGGGCAATGAGGAGTAGGGGCTCGTACGAGGCAGGACAGCTTCGTTCAGGTCGGAACCCGCGCGATCATTTCGAATTCGAGTGGGGCGATGGCTATATCGGGGGCCGGGGCTATGGAGGCACCAACTACGACCTCGAGCATGGCTACCAGGTCGGTGGGACCCCGAGATATGTCACCAGACGTCGGCCTCAGCCCCCATCGGCAATCCCCTCCGGTGGTAGTGCCCAGGTCCCCGGCGCACCGAGCCCCGCAGCGCGCGGCGGCTACTCCTGGAGTGAATACGAACTCGAGCCAGGCGAGATCTATGGCCCCGGCCGCTATGGCTATGGCCCCTACTTCGAGAGGCTTCGCCGGAAGAGGAGGAGTGACGAGGAGATCAAAGAGGATGTAGAGGACGCGCTCTTCTACGATACCTGGGTCGATGCCGACAGTATCGAGGTCGAGGTCGAGGATGGGGTCGTCACCCTCCGGGGCACACTCCCGAACTTCGATGAGGTCCGCTTCGCAACCGATGATGCCTGGGATGTCGATGGGGTCCGTGGCGTGAGGAGTGAGTTCGAGGTCGCACCGAGGAGAGAACTCGACGCGGGGGAGGAGACCGATCTGGCCCAGGGCGAGAGCGATGACGAGGTCGAGGCAGAGACCGAAGACGAGGAGTGAGACTATGCCCCGGTACGGTTATGACTACTACGGCCGCGACTATAGGGATGGGCGACTGCGCTCCCGACCATCGCGCCACACTGCACGACGGTATCCCCTCCATCGATACCATACCTATGACCTCGACTACGGCTCCCTCGGAGGACCCGACACCGAGTATAGTGGACGAGCTGGTTACACACCTGGTCCCCCCCAGATACGAGATGATGATCTACTGCCTAGGGGACCCTACACCCCATTCCTAGAAGAAGATGACAGGGAGAGGACCCTTTACGGGGGAGTCCCACCTGGGTATCGTGATCGGAGGGAGCGTCGCCGTCGAGAGAGGGTAGAGTGGGAAGAGGAGCCCGGATGGAGACGGGGCGGGCGGTACTATAGAAGGTGAGACCGCACCGGGCGGTGGTGGCCTGAGGTAGGGGAAGCGCGATGATGCACCAACGAGGAGGATCGGATCGGACCGGTCGGGAGCCCCGGCCCAGACTCGAGGAGGAGTTCGAGCGACACCTCGAGGATTCGAACCTGATCGTGCCAGGTGACTCGGTCCTCATCGCGACCTCTGGGGGGATCGACTCTATGGTCCTCCTGACCCTCCTCGTCCAACTCAGAGAGGGGTGGCAGCTAGAGCTGAGGGCAGCACACTTCGACCACCAGATCAGGCCAGAGAGTGCAGAGGAGGCTGAGTGGGTCGCCGAAGAGTGCGCACGTTGGGGCGTCCCAACCGAGATCGGGAGGGCAACGACCGAGTTGAGGGGGCAGGACGCAGCCAGGAGAGCGCGATACGAATTCCTCGAGGAGACCGCCACTAGGTTCGATACCGACCTGATCGCGACTGGCCACCACGCCGATGACCAGGCCGAGACGATCCTCTTCCGCCTCATCCGTGGTACGGGGATCAGAGGGCTCACCGGGATCCCACCCCGCCGCGGGAAGATCGTGCGGCCCCTCCTACCCTTCTGGAGGACCGAGATCGCTCAATACGCCGACGAGGTCGGTGTAGGCCATATCGAGGACCCGAGTAATGAGATCCCGAGTTACGCCAGGAACCGACTCCGGATAGAGGTCATACCACTCCTCGAGGAGATCGCGCCCGGCGCCTCGAGAGCACTCGTCAGACTAGGAGGCCATGCCCGGACCGAGCAGGAGGTACTAGAGAGTCTCCTCACTGAACTCGAGGAGGAGATAGTCATCGACCGAGGAAGCGAGATCGATGGGCAGAATACGATCCTGCTTGCCAGAGACCGGCTCCTCTCGTATGATCCCCGCGTCCGTACACTCCTCGTACGCCGCATCGTCAGGAAGTTCGGAAGCCTACCCGGGGTGGGAGCAACGACCGAGCTCCTCGACTTCATCGAGTCAGGGAGGAGTGGCGGGGAGATCACCATCACGGGCGGCGTCAGGGTGGTCAGAGAGTTCGATCATTTTCGACTCTCACGGGTACGAGATACGAAGGGGACAGGGGGAGGGGAGACAACCCTCCAGATACCTGGACCAGAGAGTGGCGCCGGTGTGGCGGTGCTCGACGGTGACCGTCGCCTCCACTTCAACTGGTCGACGAGAACCAGAGAACTGGAAGACGACGTTGGGGAGCCCGTCAACTCGGCGGCCTTCGATCCCGCCGCGCTGCGGTTCCCCCTCGTGATCAGAGGCTGGAGACCGGGGGACCGTATCCAACTACATTACGGAACCAAGAAACTGAAAAAACTATTCGCTGAACACCGGATCGGTAGAGACGATCGAAAGAGGATCCCAATCCTCGCCGAAGAGGGGGGAAGGGTCCTCTGGGTCGTAGGGATCGCCAGAGCGGCGATCGCCGAGCCAGAGCCAGGAGATCTACAACTCCTGGTCACCTGTACAGCGAACGAATCATAGGGACGGGGGAGGGGTACCCTTAAGAAATGGGGATCGATACACCTGAGACGCGCGCGAGGATGGGCGGACTCGCTCTAAAGAGGATCGTCTATGACGAAGATCAGGTAGCAGCGCGCGTCGCTGAGATGGGAGCAGCGATCACCGAGGCATATCCAGCGGATGAGGAGCTACTCGTCCTCGGATTGCTGAAAGGTTCGTTCATATTCTTGGCGGACCTCGTCCGCCAGATCGAGAGGCCACTCTATGTGGACTTCCTAGTAGCTAGTAGCTATGGGAGTAGTACCACCAGTAGTGGCGAGGTCCGTCTCCTCTACGATCCAGAGGCGGACCTGGAAGGGAAGCATGTGCTGCTCGTCGAGGACATAATCGATAGCGGCACCACGCTGAACCGGCTCGTACCACTCCTCGAGGAACGTCGCCCGAGGAGTCTGGAACTCTGTGCACTCCTCCACAAGAGGATTGCCAAAGAGTTGGTCAGGGAGCCGAGGTGGGTCGGTTTCGACGCACCCTCCGAGTTCCTGATCGGGTACGGCCTCGACTTCAGCGAGAATTACCGGAACCTGCCCTTTGTAGCGAGTCTCTGAGGGCGAGCGAAGGCGAATGAGTCAAGGAAATCCAAAAGGTAATGGGAAGAGGGGGAGGCAGGGGGGAGGCTGGGATCGCCTCTCGAAGACCTTCTCCTTCTGGATCCTGATGTTCCTGGTCCCGCTCCTCGTCATCCATATGCTGGGCCCGAAGGACTCGGCTCCGACCGAGCTGACCTACTCCCAGATGATGGAACAACTCCACGACGGGAATATCGTGGAGGTGACCGTGATCGAGGGCGCACGGGTAGATGGAAGATTACGCGAGAAGATCACGGTCAGAGATCGGGATGACAAGGTACACACCGAGGTCGACCATTTCTTCACCGACCTGCCTGTACGGGATAGTGAGGCCCTGATCGCCCAGATGGCCGAACAGGGAGTCGATATCAGGGGCCGTGGCCCGAAACAGAACTGGTGGGGCGCGATCTTCAACTGGTTGCCACTCATCATACTGATCGGGTTCTGGCTCTTCCTCTTCCGTCAGATGCAGGCTGGGGGCTCGAAGGCCTTCCAGTTCGGAAAGTCGAAGGCAAAGCTCCTAACCGCTGACACCCCGAAGGTCACCTTCGCCGATGTCGCCGGTGCGGTCGAGGCCAAGCACGAACTCCAGGAGGTCATCGAGTTCCTCAGAGACCCTGAGAAGTTCCAGAGGCTCGGTGGACGACTCCCGAAGGGTGTCCTACTCGTCGGTCCTCCTGGGACTGGTAAGACCCTCCTCGCTAGGGCAGTAGCAGGTGAGGCAGGGAGACCCTTCTTCCAGATGTCCGGCTCCGACTTCGTCGAGATGTTCGTCGGTGTCGGAGCGAGTAGGGTCAGGGACCTCTTCGAACAGGGGAAGGCACACGCACCCTGCATCATCTTCATCGATGAGATCGATGCCGTGGGTAGGCATAGGGGCGCTGGACTCGGTGGGGGACACGATGAGAGGGAGCAGACCCTCAATCAGCTCCTGGTCGAGATGGACGGCTTCGAAGCCAATGATGGCGTCATCCTCATCGCCGCGACGAATAGGCCCGATGTCCTCGACCCCGCACTCCTACGTCCAGGGCGCTTCGACCGACAGGTCGTAGTCGACCTGCCAGATATCAAGGGGAGAGAGGAGATCCTCAAGGTCCACCTCCGCCGGGTGCCAGTCGGCCACGATGTCGATGTCAACCTGATCGCCCGTGGTACACCTGGTATGTCGGGCGCAGACCTCGCCAACCTCGTCAACGAGGCAGCACTCCTCGCCGCACGGCGAAATGAGGACAAGGTCTACCTCGATACTATCGAGGAGGCTAAGGACAAGGTCATGCTCGGTGCCGAGCGCAAGTCGATGGTGATGCGCGAGGAGGAGAGGCGGAACACCGCATACCATGAGGCAGGACACGCCGTCTGCGCGATCAAGACACCGGGGTGCGACCCACTGCACAAGGTCACGATCGTACCGCGCGGGAGGGCACTCGGTCTCGCCTTCACACTCCCGGAGGAAGACCGGTACTCGATAACACGCGAGCAGATCGAGGCGACACTCGTCATGACCTATGGGGGGCGGGTCGCTGAGGAGATGATCTTCGGACCTCAGAAGGTCACGACTGGAGCAGCGAGTGATATTCAGAAGGCGACCTCACTAGCGCGGCGCTATGTCGCGCAGTGGGGGCTATCCGATGCCGTCGGCCCGATGTTGATCGGTGAGAATGAGCAGGAGGTCTTCCTCGGCCGCGAACTCGGCCACCGACGTGAGGTCTCGGAGCAGACCGCCCAACTCGTCGATGCCGAGGTCAAGAGGCTCCTCACCGAATCATACGAGCGGGCGCGCCAGACCCTCGAGGACAATATCGATCTCCTCCATGCGATCGCAGGAGCACTCCTCGAGAGGGAGACTCTAGATAGCGATGATATCGCACTCCTCGTCGCCGGTGAGCCCCTCCCACCTCTCGAGGAGGAGAAGGCACCCGAACCGAGCCCTGATCAGCCTGCCGAAGGTGAGCCGGTGGTAGCTGATGCCGCAGCGGCCGAGGAGGGTGAGGTCGAGCCATCTGGGATCACAGAGACCGCCTGGAAGGCTGAGCCTCAGAAGCTCGAGCCGGGGGAGGGTGATCCCGAGCCAGCGAAGTAGGGATGCCTAGACCTCAGATGGTCTGGCTCACTGCACGTGGCCCAGTAAGACTCGATCGGCCCCAGATCGTCGGAGTCGTCAATGTCACACCCGACTCCTTCTGGCATGGTGGCCGGCACCCCGACCCCAGAGAGGCGGTCGAGCTAGTCGCCCAGATGCTCGATGAAGGGGTCGACCTGATCGATCTCGGAGGCGAGTCGACGAGGCCCGGCACAGAACGAGTCGAGCCAGAGACAGAGAGGGCGAGGGTCATCCCCGTCCTCGAGGCGATCGTCGAGAGATGGCCCGACCTGATCGTCTCGGTCGATACTGTCAGAGCAGAGACCGCCAGGGCCGCACTCGATGCTGGAGCCGCTGCGATCAATGATGTGAGTGGCCTCCGCCTCGACCCCGAACTCGGCCCCCTCATCGCTGAGAGACGCGCCGGCGCTATCCTCATGCACTCGAGGGGGACGGTCGAGGAGATGGCGCGCTACGATCTCGCTACCTATGGCGATGACCCCGTAGGAGAGATCATCGGTGAACTCGAGGAAACACTGGAGGAGGCCCAGAGAGTGGGGATCGGGGATGAGGCGATCGTCCTCGATCCAGGTCTCGGGTTCTCCAAGAGAACTGAGCATAGTGTAGCCACCCTCGCCCAGCTCGAGCGGTTCGAAGAACTCGGCTACCCGATCCTCATCGGCCCATCCCGAAAGAGGTTCGTAGGCGAGGTCGCAGGTGGACTCCCAGTCGAAGAGAGACTCGAGGGAACGATCGCCGCTATAGTCATAGGTTATCTCAGGGGGGCTCGACTCTTCAGGGTCCACGATATTAGCGCGGCGCGCCGCGCCCTTGCTCTCGCTGAAGCTGTTGTAGATCTATCGTGACCGAGTGGTTCGGACGTCTAGAACGCTATACCTTCCTACTACCTGGACTGACGGATCTACTCCAGATCCTGATCGTCGCGGTCGCCCTCTATTATGTCCTGCGCCTACTCGTCAGGACGAGGGCGATCCAGATCCTCTTCGGCTTCGTTCTCCTCGCCGTCGTCTATTTCGCCGCTAGACTCCTAGGGCTCAACCTGATCAGCTACCTGATGGGTGCCCTCTTCCAGTATAGCGCGATCGCTGCCCTGATCATCTTCCAGCCCGAGCTAAGGAGCGCACTCGCCCGGCTCGGACAGAACCGAATGCTCTGGCTCTTCCACCAGATGGAGGAGAGGGAGGTAGTAGAAGAACTCGTCGAAGCTGTCGAGAGACTCGCCCGAGCCAAGATCGGTGCGATCATCGCTCTCGAGAGAGAGGTCGGACTCGAGGAGTACGCCGCAGAACAGGGGACCAAGATAAATGCCAAGGTCTCAGCAGAGCTGATACTCAGTATCTTCTCCCCCTATGGCCCACTCCACGATGGGGCTACCCTCATCGGGGGTGATACGATCATGGCAGCTGGGGTCATACTCCCACTGACCCAGTTCCCAGTAGCCGATAGGAGTCTCGGGACTAGACATAGAGCCGCACTAGGACTCTCAGAGGAGACCGACGCACTAGTCATAGTCGTCAGTGAAGAGACGGCACAGATCTCGATCGCCCACCGTGGCCGACTCGAGAGGGGCGTCACATCAGAACGACTCCGTGACCTCCTGACAGGGGGCACGATAATGGTCGCAACGCCCGCTAAGAGATGATCCATTGACATCAGGAAGCGTATTGCATACATTCTCCGAATAATACGCATCTCTTTCATCCATCCCTGGGTTGTTCGGGACCCCAAGCCACGAGGAGCTGCTCTTGGACGGGAATAAGTACAGCCTGCTCAAGTTGTTCGCTGACGGCGGCGTCTTCATGTACCCGCTCGTCCTCTGTTCATTGCTCGCCCTAGGCGTCATGATCGCCAAGGCGATCACCCTCCTTGCTGCACACCGTAGGTCACGCGCGATATTGCAGCAGGTCGGTGAACTCGGTGCGGAGGGCCAACTCGACAAGGCGATCGAGCTGGCCACAGAGACACCGGGCCCTGTCGCGGCGATCCTCCTCTCGGGACTCCGCCGTGCCAGGGAGGCAAAGGTCAGCGGAGCGGACATCGAAAAGGCAGTCCAGACCACTGGCGCGATCGAGCTCGGATTCCTCGAGCGTGGACTGATCGTACTCGCTACTGTATCCAATGTCGCACCACTGCTAGGGTTCCTCGGGACCGTCGCAGGGATGATCTCGGCATTCGGCGCGATCGCAGAGGCAGGTCAGGTCGAAGCAACACTGGTCGCCGGGGGGATCAAGGTCGCACTGATCACCACCGCCGCTGGGCTCGTCATCGCGATCCCGGTCAATATCGCTTACAACTTCTTCGTGACTAGGATCGACAAGTTGATCCAAGATATGGAGGAGGGCGCAGCGACAGTGCTCAACCTGGTCTGGGCACGTGAGAAGGTCGCCGCAGGGGGTGCTGCGGCAGGGATCTACAACGGGAAGTGAGGACGAGATAAGATGGCGATAATGAAAAAGAAGGCTCGGGTCGATGGTGAGATCCCGACCTCGTCGATGGCAGATATCGCATTCCTCCTCCTCGTCTTCTTCTTGGTGACGACGGTCTTCGAGGAGGAGAAGGGGCTCCCGATCGTGCTCCCTGAGAAGGCCGAGCAGCAGGAGGTCTCGCAGAAGAACGTCCTCCATCTGGTCATCAGGCCGAATGGTAATGTCGAGATCAAGAGGGGAGAGAGTCCCTCGGTCCAGACAGTCCGCCCAAATGCCGTCGGTGCGATCTGGCGGACAGAGGTCGAGCGTAATCCAAATCTCATCGCAGCGGTCAAGACCGATCCGGCAGCACCATACAAGTACATGATCGATGTTCTAGACCAGCTCCAGTCCTCTGGTTCAGATCGTATCTCGCTACAACTCCTGGAGGAATGACGATGATGGGTGAAGGTGGTTTCAAGAAGAAGAGTAAGGTTTCGAGCGACATACCCTCATCGTCTCTCGCCGATATGGCCTTCCTCCTGCTGATCTTCTTCATGGTCAGCACGACATTCCCGAAGGAGCGGCCCCGGCGCCTCGATTTCCCCGAGGCCGATGCGACGCAGAAGCTCGAGGACAATAGGCGAGATATCATGCATATCTACCTCGAGAGGGACGGGAGCATCTTCATCAATGATCGGCTCACACCGATCGAGGGGGTAGCGCCCATCGTGCACGACCAGTACATTAAGACACAGCAGCGTCTGGTCACGGTGCTGAAGGCCGACCGCGAGGTCCCTTACCACTTCGTCGATGCGATTCAGGAGGAGCTCTCAGCGGCGGGCGCAGTGCGGTTGACCTTCTATACGAATCTGGCACAGCGCGTAAGGCGTGAGAGGAGGTAGCCATGAGTGATCCTGGCATGACTAGGGCTCAACCCCAGTACGCTATACGTCGCGAGACCGCGAATGACCGTTTCAAGCGCGGCTTCAGTTCCTGGCTCTGGGGCTCGATGGTCGCGGCTACGGTCATCCACTTCGGGATCTTCGCCTTCTGGCCAGAGTTGGAGGCGAAGGGATCCTATGGTACCGTCACCGAAGAGGTTGAGATGATCGACCTCCCACCGGAGGTCCACATCCCACCCCCGCCGGAGGCGATCGCACGTCCTGCGACCCCAGTAGTTTCGACCGCTGATATCCCGGACGATATCACGATCGCACCGACCAGCTTCGAGAGTAATCCGGTGGAGAACCTTCCACCCCCGCCGACCCCCGGCGCGAGTGAGTCGCTCAGCGACTTCCAGGCTTTCACCCCATCTATGGTGAGGCCCGAGCCGAGGAATATGAGGGATGTAGAGGCGGCGCTCCGTCGCTACTATCCCGCACACCTGAGGGACGCGGGTATCGGAGGTACGGTCCGGGTCAACTTCTGGATCGATGAGACCGGTAAGGTCGTCAAGTATGAGGTCGCCCAGAGCAGTGGTTACGAGGCCTTCGACCAAGCCGCTGCTCGTGTGGCGGATATCATGGAGTTCTCTCCCGCTCTGAACCGTAACCAGCCGGTCAGGGTAGTTGTGACCTTCCCGATCACCTTCAGGGTGAACTAGGTCTCGGGAGAAGGTCTTCAGAAGTGGAGGGGGATCGGCAGGTGTCGATCCCCCTCTCTTTTTCGTGCATAATGGCCCTATTGTATGTAGTTGCTCTTTCGGTAAATCGTCGGTAGAATCCTAGGCTATGATGAAGAGAGAAGAGATAAAGAAGAATCTGGAGAGGGTAGAGGAGAGGATCGAGGCCGCGCGCAATCGGTCGGGCTCTAAGGCCGAGGTCGAGATCGTTGGGGTGACCAAAGGTCATCCGCCAGCACTCCTCGAGGAGGCGCTTGGGGCGGGTATCGAGATCCTCGGCGAGAATCGGGTTCAGGAACTCGAGTCGAAGGTCGAGGAGATTGGCCGCGAGCGTTGTAAGTGGCATATGGTCGGTCACCTCCAGCGTAACAAGGCCCGTCAACTCCTTCCTCTAATCGACCTCCTCCACTCTGTCAACTCCCTCCGTCTTGCTCGCATCCTCTCCCGGGAGGCCGAGAGAGCGGGGATCGTGGTCGAGGGTCTGATCCAGGTCAATACCTCAGGCGAGGAGAGTAAGTATGGGTTCAGTCCTGAGGAGACAGTCGAGGCGGTAGGCGAGATCGTAGAGTTGCCTGGACTCGAGATCGTGGGGGTGATGACTATGGCGCCCTTCACCGATGATGAGAGGCTCCTACGCTCGACCTTCGCGGGCGCCCGCGAGCTCTTCGAGGAGTGTGCGCGCTCGGTACCCGAGTTCGAGGCCCGGCACCTCTCGATGGGGATGACGAATGACTTCGAGATCGCCGTCGAGGAGGGTAGTAATATGGTCCGCCTAGGTACTATACTCTTTGGCGAACGAGAACGATGATCGACCTGACCCCGATCGAGATCAGGAAGAAGAAGGGCGATTTTCCGCGCTCATTCCGTGGCTACGAGACTACCGAGGTCGATATCTTCCTCGAGATCGTAGCCGACCGCCTCGAAGTACTGGTCACTGAGAACCGCGCGCTCGAGGCACAGATCGCTGAGCTACAGTCCGAACTCGCCTCCTATCGAGAGAGGGACCAGGCGCTGACCTCGGCACTGGTGAGTGCCGAAGCGATGCGAGAGGAGATACGGGCGCAGGCAGAGAGGGAGGCCGATCTCATCAGGAGGGAGGCTGAGCTCGAGGCCGAAGCGGCGAGAGAAGCCGCGGCGCGCGCCGTCGCGGAGGAGGAGGATCAGCTCCGTCGTCTACGAGCGCGGCGAGTCCAGGGCCTCGAGTCGTACCGCCGCTTCCTCGAGCGCCAACTCGCCGAGGTCGCAATCATGGAAGAGGCGGTCGGAGCAGAGACGAGCTCGGTCGAGGGATCGGGGTCAGTAGAGGGGTAGTGCGCGCGAACTGGTCGTGAGCTTTTGAGATATGAAGTTTCCAGAATACCCAAAGAACACAGAGGCGCTCGAGAGTCAGGTCCTCGAGCTCTGGCGCAAGGAATCACTCTTCCAGAAGACACTCGCCGCGACAGAGGGCGGCGAGGAGTTCGTCTTCTACGAGGGGCCCCCAACAGCTAATGGACAGCCGGGGATCCACCATGTGATCAGCCGGACGATCAAAGACCTAGTCTGCCGCTACCAGACGATGCTGGGACGGCATGTCACGAGGATAGCAGGTTGGGATACCCACGGGCTCCCGGTAGAGATCGAGGCTGAGAAGAAGCTGGGGATCAGTGGTAAGAGGGAGATCGAGGCGCTAGGCGTTGCCCGCTTCAATGAGGTCTGCCGTGAGAGCGTCTTCACCTACAAGGAAGACTGGGAACGCTTCTCTGAGCGGATCGGGTACTGGCTCGACTACTCCGACCCTTATATCACATATTCCTCTGAGTATATAGAGAGCGTCTGGTGGATCCTCCACCGACTCTCCGAGGAGGGACTCCTCTATCGAGGGCACAAGAGTGTACCCTACTGTCCTCGCTGTGGGACCGCCCTCAGCTCGCATGAAGTCGCGCAGGGCTACGAAGAGGTCCTCGATCCATCTCTCTACTTCATCCTCCCCCTACTCGATGAGGATGGCGCGGCTGACGCCGAGGGCCGGGCACTCCTCGTCTGGACGACGACGCCCTGGACACTCCCCTCGAATGCAGCGGTCGCGGTACACCCCGACCTCACCTACGCTGAGGTCGAGTATGAGGGGCGTCGACTCATCGTCGCCGAGTCACGTATCGAGCCCCTCTTCGGTGAGGATGCCAAGGTCCTCCGCCGTTTTGGTGCTGACGAACTGATCGGGCGGCGGTACCAGCCTGCCTTCGATCTCCTGGTCGGGAGGGTAGCGCCGGCGAATGGGGCGCCAGAGGAGAATGCCTGGCAGATCATCGCCGAGGAGTATGTGAGTGCAGAGGACGGGACCGGACTCGTCCATATCGCGCCTGCCTACGGCTCCGACGACTACCTTGCTGGCCAGCGCTACGAGCTCCCGATGTATAGCCCGATCGATGATGCGGGGAAATTCATCGCAGGTCTGCCCCTCGTCGGGGGCCTCTTCGTCAAAGAGGCCGACCCGGTACTAGTCGAGGATCTCGAGGGGCGCGGACTCGTCTTCCGCCATACCCTCGAATCGCACTCCTATCCCCATTGTTGGCGGTGCTCGAGCCCCCTGATCTATATGGCGCGCGCCTCATGGTATCTGAGGACGACGGCGATCAAGGAGACGATGCTCGAGAACAACCGTCAGGTCGAGTGGCATCCCCCTGAGGTCGGCTCGGGCCGCTTCGGTGAGTGGCTCGAGGGAAATGTCGATTGGGCCCTCTCCCGTGACCGGTACTGGGGCACACCCCTCCCGATCTGGATCTGTTCTCAGGACGAGGCGCATACCGAGGTGATCGGCTCCTTCGAAGCCCTCGCCGAGAGGGTAGGGAGCCTGCCAGATGATTTCGATCCGCACAAGCCCTGGATCGATGAGTTGACCTGGGAGTGCACCGAGTGCACAGGCGAGATGAGGAGGACGCCCGAGGTCGTCGATGTCTGGTTCGACTCAGGTGCGATGCCCTACGCTCAGTGGCACTATCCATTCGAGAATGAGGAGGAGTGGAAGCGCCACTTTCCAGCGGACTTCATCTGCGAGGGGGTCGATCAGACGAGGGGCTGGTTCTACTCCCTGATGGCGATCTCGAGTATGCTCGGTGATGGACCAGCATACAAGAATGTCGTCGTCAACGACCTGATCCTCGACAAGAATGGGCACAAGATGTCGAAGTCGAGGGGTAATGTGGTCGATCCCTGGGAGGCGATCTCGAGCTTCGGGGCCGATGCGATCAGGTGGTACCTCCTCACCGTGAGTCAGCCCTGGGTCCCGAAGAGATTCGATCCCGAGGCCCTTGCCGATGCAGCGCGCAGGACCTTCGACACCCTCGCCAATACTTACCGCTTCTTCGCGCTCTATGCGAACCTCGAGGAGTGGGACCCCGAGGAGGGCGCCTTCGAGGGAGGATTCGATGAACTCCCGATCCTCGACCGCTGGATCCGATCACGCCTCACCGGTCTCGTCGAGGAGGTCCGTAAATCACTCGATGAGTACGAGCTAACTCGAGCCACGCGCGCGATCGGAAACTTCGTCATCGACGATCTCTCGAACTGGTATGTCCGCCGGGGCCGCGACCGCTTCTGGGGCAGCGCCGATTCGGCCGATGCGCGCGCGGCCTTCACGACTCTGCACCAGACCCTCGTGACCGTCGCCCGACTCCTAGCACCCGCTGTGCCCTTCCTCTCCGACTGGCTGCACCGCGGCCTCGAGGCTGGCGCGACTGTACACCTCGCAGCCTTCCCCGAGCCTGATCCCAAGGCCCGTGACCTCGAACTCGAGGAGGGGATGGAGGCAGTCAGAGCCCTCGCCCGGCTCGGGAGGGCAGCGCGTGAGAAGATAAAGATCAGGGTCCGACAGCCCCTCGGCGCCCTCTACGCGGTAGTGCCTGGCAGAATAGAACTCGATGAGGAGCTCCTCGCGATCGTCAAGAGCGAGCTCAATGTGAAAGAGGTTCGGTTCCTGCAGGTTGCGGAAGAATTGGTGACCCTCCGTGCGCGCCCCGATTTCCGGGTCCTCGGTCCACGTTTCGGGCCCCGGACGAATGCGGCGGCGGAGGCGATAAGGTCGCTCCCCGCAAAGGCTCTGAATGCTTTCCGTGGGGGCGAGGAGTTGACGATCATACTCGATGGTGAGGGGTACGAACTCGACGGTACCGAGTTCGAGCTCTATGAAGAGGCGCGCGGTGAGTTGGAGGTCGAGTCAGATGACGGCTATGTCGTCGCCCTCGACCCGACCCTGACCGATGCTCTCTTGGAGGAGGGGCTCGCCCGTGAACTCGTCAACCGTGTCCAGCGGCTCAGGCGAGATGCAGGGTTCGAGGTCAGTGACCGTATTCGGCTCGGCATCTTCGGCAGTGAGGCCGTTCAGAGAGCAGCGGGAGCCCATGAGGGGTTCATCACCGGTGAGACACTCGCCCTCGAGTACGAGATCGGGGCCGATCCCGATGAGGGACGCTTCGAGGTGGTCCGGGAGGTCGAGATCGATGATGAGACCATCTCTATCGGACTGAAGGTACTACAGCACTGAGTCACGTCCTCTAGGGGGCGCGTAGGGACCGATAACGTGGTTGATTGATGGAGAGATCTCGAGAGGCCGGGGCACCGGTATTGGATACGGGGGAGCGGAGTTGGGGCGATGGGAAGGCAGCCCTCTTCCTCGCAACTGTCTTCTCTGTGGTCCTCGTCGACTTCGTAACGAAGTGGATCGTACAGCAGAAGTTCCACCTCTACCAGCAGGTGCAGGTGATAGGCGACTACCTCCGCCTCACCTTCATCTACAATCCTGGCGCGGCCTTCGGTATCCACCTGGGTGAGTACTCGCGTCCTATCTTCCTCGTCCTCTCCCTCGTCGCTCTCATCGCGCTGATGGGGATGTACTGGGCGACCCCGATCCGTGATCGGGTCAGACTCATGGCGATCGCGATGATCTGTGCCGGCGCTATCGGGAATCTGATCGATAGAGTGCGATCACACCGTGGAGTGGTCGACTTCCTAGATATAGGGGTCGGTGACCTCCGCTGGCCCGTCTTCAATGTCGCCGATATAGCGGTTACGACGGGCGCGGTCTTCCTAGCCCTCTCGCTCTGGCGAGAGGAGAGAGAGGATGGCGGACTCGGCGAGGATTGAGCTTGAGACGGTCCAGCTCACCGTAGAGAGGGGGGCTACCACGACCCGGATCGATGCCTACCTCGCTGAGCAGATACCAGAGCTCTCGAGGTCGAGGATCGCAAGACTACTCGAAGAGGGCAGGGTCCGGCTCAATGGCAGGGTACCTAAGAAGAGCGACCGTCCTGAAGTAGGCGATCTGATCGAGGTGGAGATCCCACCACCAGAGCCGATGCGCCTCGAGCCGGAGGCGATCCCCCTCGAGATCATCTATGAGGATGCCGATCTCGCGGTCATCGAAAAGCCAGCTGGCCTCGTCGTTCACCCCGCACCCGGCCATCGGAGTGGGACCCTCGTACACGCCCTCCTGCACCACCTCGATGACCTCTCGGGGATCGGTGGAATCCTCCGTCCTGGGATCGTTCACCGTCTCGACCGAGAGACGAGTGGCCTCATGATCGTCGCGAAAGACGACATCGCACACCGTCGTCTAGCTCGAGCCCTCAAACGACGGGAGGTAGAGCGGGGCTATCTGGTAGCCGCCTGGGGCCACCTACGCGAGGATGAACTCGAGGTCGATGCGCCGATCGGACGCTCGCCACGGGACCGGCAGAGGATGGCGGTCGTAGAGGGGGGACGGAGTGCGCGGACGAGGTTCAGACGTCTCGAGAGGTGGCGCGGCGCCGATCTGATCAGGGCCGAGCTCGTGACGGGGCGAACACACCAGATCAGGGTGCACCTCGCTTCTATCGGCCACCCTGTCGTAGGGGATGAGCTCTATGGACGCCGTGCAGAGAGGGGCGTGAGTGGGCCCGATCGACTCTGGGCCCGAGACCTTGCGCGCCGGGTCACGAGGCAGTTCTTACATGCCGCCCACCTCGGCTTCCGACACCCCAAGAGTGGGGAATGGCTCACCTTCGAGAGTCAACTACCACCTGACCTATCCGCGGCCACCGAGTGGGCCCGACGGACCTCGTAGTGTTGACGCCATATCATTGAGTAGGTTATTATCTTCGGCCAACACCCCCTGAGTTCCCTACCGACTACGTTACCAGTGTAAACCTTGGCATCGACCGACGCTCGTGGTATGACCGGCTTCCAACTCGAGAGGGTAGCGCCAGAGTGGGTGGTGATCGGATGTAGTGGCCAACGATTCTCGGTCCCCCTCGACCGGGTACGTGAGATAGTACCACCACAGCCGGTTACTAGATTACCGGGCTGTGGTCCAGAGGTCTATGGGCTGATCGGATTTAGAGGGCGTATCTATACAGCGCTCGATCTCGGTGCGGCACTAGGTCTCGAGCCCTCGATCAGGGCAGAGGAACACCGACTCCTCATGCTCGAGTACCGTTCGGAATTACTAGCCGGCGCGGTCGATGAGGTGGTAGCTATCACCCATGAGGCTACCGGAGAGCTCGACCTCGATGCAATACTCGATCGATTCCTGGCCTGATGAAGTCGACTACGGTCGATCTCGGGAGTGAAGTAATGGCAAAGACGGTTCTGGTCTGTGATGACGCGATCTTCATGCGAGCGATGATCGGAGATATCCTCCGAGAGGCGGGCTACGAGGTCGTCGGTGAGGCCGAGACTGGAGTAGAGGCAGTCGAACTCTACCGTGAGCTACAGCCTGATCTGGTGACGATGGATATCGTCATGCCAGATATGGATGGGATCGATGCGGTGAGGGAGATCATCTCAGAGTTCCCAGAGGCGCAGATCCTCATGTGTAGCGCGATGGGGCAACAGGCCCTGGTCGTAGAGGCGATTCAGGCGGGCGCACTAGACTTCGTCGTCAAGCCATTTCAGCCATCCCAGGTCCTCGATGCCGTCGAGCGGATCCTCGGTTGAGGCCTCCGCACCGGCCCTGAGAGGGTGACCGATGGAACTAGAGTCCTATATAGACCTCTACCTCGCCGAGACGGAGGAAAGCCTACGGCTACTCAATACCTCACTCCTCGCCTTGGAAGGAGAGGACGCGCAAGAAGCCGATCTCGACGAAGCATTCAGAGCGGCACATACGATCAAGGGGACTGCCGCGATGATGGGATTCCCCGAGGTCGCGGAGGTCGCGCATGAATTGGAAGACCTCCTCGAGGCCCTCCGTTCAGGCACGCGCGAGCTAGATGGCGCACTCATCGATGAACTCCTCGAGATCGTAGACCGGCTCGAGAGGAAGAATCAGGAGGCGGTAACCGCTCCAGCTGAGGAGAGTGGCTCCGCTTCGATCATCCATATCGAGTTCACTGCGGAGTGCGAGCTCCGCTCGGCTCGCGCTGCGGTCGTCGTCCGTAAGGTAGAGGAGTTTACAGAGATCCTCGGTACGGTACCACCCGACCTGACGGAGGAGTTCGAGGGAGGGCTACAGCTATTTGTCTCGGGCGAGCTCGACTTCGTTGCACTGACGAGCGCGATCGAGAGTGCGGGTGATATCGCTTCGGTCGAGATCGAGGAGGTCGAGATGACCGATCTCGCCGAGATCCTCGAGGCCGTCTCTGCTTCCGCTGCCGGGGAGGCAGAGTCCGATCCAGACGGGACCAAGGGAAAGAAGTACGATGGCCTCGGTAGACGTCTCCTTCGCATCTCCCCCGAGCACCTCGACGCACTGGCCGATGGTGTCGCCGATCTGGGGATACTCACCAGCCGGCTAGAGGTGATCTCGAGGTCAGTCGGCGATCCCCTTCTAACCGATCTCGCCTCGCATATAAGACGTAGGGTCACTGATCTCGAGCATACTACCCAGGAGGCACGGATGGTACCGGTGGGGGAGGTCTTCCACCGGTTTCCCCGTCTGGTTCGTGATACTGCACGTCATGGCGGGAAGGAGGTCGATTTCGAGATCGAGGGCCAAGGTCTCCAGGCTGATCGTAGGGTTCTCGAGGAGGTGACCGATCCACTCATCCACCTCTTGCGCAATGCGGTCGACCATGGGATCGAGAGTCCTGACGACCGAGTGGCGGTGGGTAAGCCGAGACGTGGACGGCTCCAACTCCGCGCGATCGGAGAGCGAGCCAACCTCCTGATAGAGATCGAGGACGATGGGCGCGGGATCTCGAGGGAGGCGGTGACCGCCAAGGCCGAGGCGATGGGGATCGAGACTAGTACCGGCCCGGTTAGTGATGACGAGCTCCTGCGTCTGATGAGCCACCCTGGACTGAGTACGGCGGGCAAGGTCACTGATATCTCTGGCCGCGGAGTAGGTCTCGATGCTGTCGTCACCAAGATCAGGGCACTCGGTGGTGCCGTTGTCTTGCAGACCGAGGAGGGGAAGGGCACGACCTTCAGGCTACAACTTCCAGCGAGTCTGACCCTGACACAGGCACTACGAGTCCGAGTCGCGGGTGAGGACTATACGATTCCTCTCACCCATGTCTCGGAGGTCGTCGCCCTCGATGATACGAACCTGCGCACGATGAGCGGCGGCGAAGCGATTGGCCTCAGGGGCAGAGAGTTACCACTCATCCGCCTCGGGAGAGTCCTCCTCGGCTATGATGAACCGAGTGAGGTAGCAGCGGTCGTGATCGAGGTCGGGGAGCGCTCCTATGCACTCGCCGTCGATGAGTTGGTCGGTAGGGAGCAGGTCGTCGTTAGAGGTTTCACCGAACCAGTAGGCCTCCTACCGATCTTCAGTGGGGCGACTCTACTCGGTGATGGACGACCAGCGCTCGTCCTCGATCCGACCAGCGTATAGATGAGGGGTACTCCGATGATCGGTGGGTCGAAGGGGTTGAGCAGGTTACAGCTCGACGCTCTTCGTGAGGTGGCGAGTATCGGTGCGGGTCATGCCGCGACCGCACTCTCGAGTCTGACCGGACGGCGGATAAATGTCGAAGTCCCACGCCTACAGGTCATAGAGCTCGAGGAGGTCCCCCATCTCCTCGGCGCCGCACGAGAGCTGGTCACGACTGTTGTCATCGAGATGAGGGGGGACCTGATGGGGAGAACGATACAGGTCTTTCCAGAGGAGACCTCCAAGAGGCTCACATCGATCCTCTTCTCCCGACGTGCGCCCGAGTTCCCCGATGGGTTCGGCGAGATGGAAAGGTCTGCGCTGAGGGAGGTCAGTAATATCCTCGCATCGGCTTACTGTACCGCCCTCGCCGAGTTCCTAGGGTTACGCATCCTCACATCGGTCCCAGCATTGGCAATCGAAGAAGCGGCCGTGACACTTACTTCGGGTATGATCGAGTTGATCAATGATATCGATCCCGTCCTCTGCCTCGACACAGCTTTCGAGATTAATGAGAGTGAAGCTCCTGTAGGCTCCCACTTCCTCCTCATACCTACCCCTAGTTCCCTCTCCCGCATCCTGGAAGCTATTCGGCTGGCCTGATCGTGTGGTACCCAGATGAGCGCCTACATGACCTCGCCCATGGCGAGCTGACCCCGGCTGATCAACTCGAGCTCCAGAGGCTCAAAGAGCAGATTCACCAGGAGTCGGGCTTCTTCTGTGCAGGCTACAAGGAGAGGTGCCTCAGACGACGTCTGGCAATCAGAATGCGCGCGCGCGGTGTGCACCGATATAGCGAGTATGGCCATCTACTCCGGATCGACCCGGTCGAGTACGAGAGGTTACTCAATACACTGACGATCAATGTCAGCAAATTCTTTAGAAATCTCGAGGTCTGGAATGAGGTCGAGAGGGAGATCGTACCCGCCCTCTTCAGGTTACCCCTCCCAGAGGTCCGGATCTGGAGTGCTGGCTCTGCAGGAGGCGAGGAGGCCTACTCACTCGCGATCCTCCTACGAGAGTACGCTCGTCTCCATGGACTCGAGCGGAGACTCAGGCGTTTCAAGATCCTCGGCACTGATATCGATCGGGGGGTGCTCGAGGTCGCGCAGCGTGGTGAGTATGGAGAGATCGCCTTCGGCGAGATACCAGATCGGTACCTACGACGGTGGTTCACCCCAACCGACCGGCCTGGAAACTATCACCGTCTACGGGATGAGATCAGGGAGATGGTCGATTTCGAGCCCCTCGACCTCCTCACCGATCCCTTCCCAGCTGGGCAACACCTGATATTCTGTCGTAATGTGACTATATATTTCGAGAGGGAGGTCCAAGAGGCGCTCTTATGGCGATTACGCACCTCTTTGGCACCTGGTGGGTATCTAGTACTTGGTAAGGTCGAGACGATAACAGGAGAGCTGGCCCGCGAGTTCCGTAGTATCAACCATCGCGAGCGGGTCTATCAATGTCGCTGAATGGTAGGCGAATCTATGTACCCGCGGGCTCTCTCATGGTCAGTTCGAAGCCAACCATACTCGCCACAGTCGGTCTCGGCTCATGTGTTGCAGTCGCGATCGACGACCCGGCGAGTGGGATCGGCGGCCTCGCTCATATCTTCTTACCATCCTCCGACCCGATCTCGGAGGGGATCAGGCCCGCCCGATATGCTAGCTCGGCGATACCTCTCCTGATCGAGAGGATCCTCGAGGCGGGTGCCGAGCGGGAACGGTTGCGAGCTAGGCTCGCTGGGGGCGCGACGATATTTCCAGAACTGCACCTGGCAGAGACGAAGTCGGTAGGTATGCGGAATGCCGATCGGGTTCGAGAGACACTCTCTGAATCAGGGATCCCGATCCTGGGTGAATCGATGGGAGGTAGGCTAGGTAGGTCCGTCGAGCTTCACCTGGCCGATGGTCAGTTCATCGTCACTGCGGCAGGGGCAGCGGAGGCTATACTCTGATGCGAATTCGTTCGACCCGTGTCTTGGTAGTCGAGGATAGCTCGACGATGAGGAGGATGATCGTCGAGACGATCGGGTCATTTCGAGAGTTCCGAGTAGTAGCAGAGGCTACCACCGGCTATGAAGCGATCAGGTTGATCCACGAACTCAACCCCGATCTGGTAACCCTGGACCTCGTGATGCCCGACCTCGGCGGTCTCGAGACCCTCGGCTATATCATGAGCGAGGCGCCCCGACCGGTCATCATACTATCAGGACGAGGGGGGAGGGATGCGGAGGATGTGATCCGTGCCCTCGAATATGGTGCGGTAGATTTCGTCCCCAAGCCGACCTCATCTACGCCCGAGGCACTCGCCGAGTGGCAGGGTCGCCTACACCATGCCCTCCGGGCAGCGGTACTAGCCGAACTCGAGAATCTACCGCTCAGGTTGCCAGACCGGATCGCACGGCGAGTCGAGGCACGGCGCCGGGCGGCAGGGGCAGGGCCAGATCCACGCCCACCTGCTGTCGTCGCCCTCGCCGCTTCGACCGGTGGTCCGAGGGCCCTCGCCGATCTGGTCGCCGAACTACCGGCGAATCTCCCCGCAGCCGTCCTCATAGTACAGCATATGCCGAGCGGCTTTACCAGATCCTTCGCCGCCAGGCTCGATGGACTCTCCCACCTGCGGGTCCAGGAGGCGGAGCCGGGGCTCCCGGTCAGCGCTGGGGAGGTCTCGGTTGCGCCTGGCGGTTTTCATATGATGGTGGCGAGGGACGAGCGAGGCCGACCAGTACTTGCCATCGATGATGAACAGCCACCGGTCTGGGGCGTGAGACCCGCGGCCGATCCCCTCTTCACCTCGGTCGCGAGCCACTTCGGGCCGAGGAGCGTAGGTGTCGTCCTCACCGGGATGGGAAGGGATGGGGCCGAGGGACTGAGGGCGATCGAGGCGGTAGGGGGGGCGACCTTCGTTCAGGATAGGGAGAGCTGCGTCGTCTATGGGATGCCGCGTGCAGCGGCGCCCTATGCTCGCCGTAGCCTCTCACTCGAATCGATAGCGACGACGATCTCACAAGAGGTTTACGAGATCGCGAAGCGGGTACATCGCTGAGGGGTGTTCGTTCTACTCACCACCCTCTTACTGGGCGCGGTAGATACCCTTCGGGCAGGCCCTCTCATCATCCACTACTGGCCCGGTGGGGAAGGCTCCGCCAGAGCCCTTGCCCAGAGGACGAGATCGATGCCCCCACTCCCAGCTCTTCCCCCAGACCTCCTCGAAGAGGGGGGACCGATCAGTGTGTACCTTGCCCCTGACCCTGACCACTTCACCAGGCTCGCGGGGGGAAGGGTACCAGAATGGAGTGCGGGTATCGCGATCCCTGAGCGGAGACGGATCGTCCTCCCGATCTATACGAGGAGTAGTCAGCGGGTACACGACCTCTGGAAGGCACTGCATCACGAGCTCGCACATATCGCTCTCCACTCCTACCTTGCTCCCCAAAGGCCTCCCCGTTGGTTCGATGAGGGGTACGCACAGTGGGCGGCAGGGGATTGGGGCTGGGAGGCAGGGTGGCAACTCCGTCTCGCCTTCGCCCTCAACCGTGCCCCGCCCCTCGACTCGATCTCACTCGATTGGCCAAGACGACGCGCCGACGCCGGGATCGCCTACCTCCTCGCTTTCACTACAGTCACCTACCTCCTAGAGCATGGGGGAGGTGAGAGGGGACTCACGATCTTCCTAGAGAGATGGAGGAGTTCGGGTAGCCTCGAATCTGCGCTCCGATCGACCTATGGACTGACACTCGCTCAGTTCGAACACGAGTGGCTACAGGATGTCGAAAATCGATATGGATGGGCCCTCCTCCTGACTCACTCGATCACCTTCTGGACCCCGCTCGGCTTGATCGTATTGTTGATGACGATCAGGAAACGACGTGACCTACTCCGCCGGATCGAAGAGCTCCGGGCGATCGAGCCACCAGACTCGCCCGCTTATTGGCTCGAGATGGAAGGTGAGGAGATAGAGTGGCCAGAGGAGCGAGATGAGGACTCCGAGTGGAGGGAGGGTTGATCACTGATCGAAAAACTGCTAGATTTAGAGCTATGAGTACGGTCACAAGACGACGCCAGGGTGGGCTACGTGGCTCGCTGAGGTTCTCGAGGTTCAACCTGATCACTATCCTCCTTGGGATGGTGTCGGTCGGGGTCGGCTATGCCTTCCTCGCGGGTGGCTCGACGGTCCTCGCACCACTCCTACTCGTCCTCGGATATGTGGTCCTGATCCCGATCGGGCTCATCCGTTAGGTCGTCATCGATTAGATCGTACATACAGAGGGCGCTTAGCTCAGCTGGTCTAGAGCACTCGCCTTACAAGCGAGGGGTCGGGGGTTCGAATCCCTCAGCGCCCACTTTTTCCTACCTCTTTCTTCACCGCCGGTGCCACGACGGTGCCGAGCAATTCGATCGCGTGTAGCACCTTCTCATGCGGCATCGTGCCGACGGTCAGCTGTAGCATGAACCTCTGGTTCTGGAAGAGCTCGTATTCGAAGAGTATCTTCTCGATCACCTCTTCGGGGTCACCGACCACGAGTGCGCCCCGTGGAGACCGTTCGGCGTCGAAGCGTTCTTTGGTGACTGGTGGCCAGCCCCTCTCCCTACCGAGTCGACCCATCGTATCGAGGTAGGGTGGTAGCGCCTCCTCTGCGGCCTGCTCGGCAGTATCTGCGATCCACCCATGCGAGCTGATCGCTATGGGAAGGGTGTCGGGGTCATGGCCTGCCTTCCTTGCAGCCTCACGGTAGAGATCGATCAGGGGTTTGAAACGTTCGGGTGCGCCCCCGATGATCGCGAGGTTGATCGGGAGCCCGAGTGCTGCGGCCCTGATGACCGATGCGGGTGTCCCGCCGACGGCGATCCAGATCGGGATCTCTCCTTGTAGGGGACGGGGGTAGATCCCGAGGTCCTCGATCGGTGCCCGGTGTTTGCCCGACCAGGTCACCCTCTCATTCTCCCTGATCTCGAGTAAGAGTTCTAACTTCTCGACGAAGAGTTCGTTGTAGTCCTCGAGGTCATAGCCGAAGAGGGGGAAACTCTCGATGAAGGAGCCTCGTCCCGCCATGATCTCGGCCCTGCCATCAGAGATGAGGTCGATCGTCGCGAAGTCCTGGAAGACCCTGACCGGATCGTCTGAGCTGAGCACGGTGACAGCACTCGTCAACTTTATCGACCTGGTTCGGGCAGCAGCAGCGGCGAGGATGACTGCTGGGGAGGAGACGATATAATCAGGGCGGTGGTGTTCGCCGACCCCGAAGATATCGAGTCCGACCTGATCGGCGAGTTCTATCTCCTCTATCAGGTTCTGCAACCTCTCCTCTGGTGAGATCAGATAGCCATCTGCGTCATGCGTCCGCTCACCGAAGGAGTAGATTCCGATCTCCATACTCCACTCTCCCCACTCTCTATATCTACGCCTCAGCCCCTGCGCCTGGCACATACCCTGCACCCTGGCGCCCCTCATTCGACTGAGGTCTCTCAGGTAAAGACCTCAACGAAGGATAACACATTGATCTAGATTCGTATACTCGTTTCAGGTGGATAGCTCAATGGCCAGGAGAGAACCGTCCCAACGGCTCCTACTCGCGGGGCTCCTCCTCATCCTCACCCTAGGTCTGAATGGGAGCATTATCGATATGGATCGCCAGGAGCAGTATCAGGCCGAGCTCGAGCCCCTCAATACTCAGGTGACCGGTACGGAGACGCGCGGGAGGGCCTCCTTTCAGGTGGATGGCGATTCACTCACGATCCTGATCGAGGTCGAGGGCGCACCCCCAGAGATCGAACACTGGCAGCACTTCCATGGCTTTACCGATGGGAGGAGTGCGAGTTGTCCTCCCCCTGAGGCCGATGCGAATGGGGACGGGGTCATCGACCTTATCGAGACCGAACCCTACTCGGGGGTCACGATGGTCCCCTTCAACGCCGATCCCGCTGCCCTAGCCGTCGAGAGTGCTACCTACCCCGTCGCGAGTTCCAAGGGGACCTATAGTTATCAGACGACGGTCTCACTCCCCGCGCTCCAGGCGGCCTTCGCCCGAGAGTTCGAGGGCCAGAGTATAGATCTCGAGCGCCGCGTCGTCTATATCCATGGGATCCCTGAGGGGACGGAGTTGCCCACGACGGTACAGTCACTCGGAGATATCCCGGCACATGTTACGCTCCCGATCGCCTGCGGGAGGATAGAACGCGTGCCTGGATGATTCGGTCGGGCTCTAGAGCCCGACCCGGAATGAGCCTTGCAACGGGCCACCCGACCAGAGTCTCCCAGCCACGATACGGAGGTGTGAGATGTCCGAGACCGGGATGTTGACCTCGGAGGGGTCGGTACTCGAGTCATTGGCCAAGGGGTATGCTGGGGTCCGTCAAATGACCGAGGAGTTGACCGAGGGCCTTGCCCCCGAGGATATGGTAGTCCAATCGATGACCGATGTGAGCCCGACGAAGTGGCACCTCGCCCATACGAGCTGGTTCTTCGAGCAGTTCATACTGCTCCCACACCTGAGTGGGTATACGCCCCTAGAGCCGGTCTATCTCTACCTCTTCAACTCATACTACCACCAGGCGGGTGAACGTCATTGTCGGGACCGTCGGGGGTATATCTCTCGCCCGACAGTAGCCGAGGTGAGGGCCTACCGGCAATATGTCGATGAGGCGATCTACGATCTGATCGGGGAGCTCGATCCAGAGGCCGACCGCGAGGTCATCGACCTCCTCGTCCTCGGGCTCCATCATGAGCAACAGCACCAGGAGCTGATCCTGACCGATATCAAGCATGTCTTCTCGGTCAATCCACTCAGGCCCTCGTATCTCTCTGGTGAGGTGACCCACTCAGTAGAGCAGAAGCCGGGTGGGGAAGTCTCGTCCCCTGGCTGGGTATCCTTCGAGGGTGGTGTCCATGAGATCGGTCACGATGGGGTGGGCTTCGCCTATGACAATGAGGGTCCGCGCCACCGACAATTTCTCGAGCCCTTCGCCCTCGCCGATCGACTCGTAACGAATGGGGAGTACCTCGAGTTCATCGAGGATGGGGGATATGAGAGGCCAGAGCTCTGGCTCTCACTCGGCTGGTCGATGGTCGAGGCGCAGAGATGGAGAGAGCCCTTTTATTGGGAGTGGAGGGATGGAGGGTGGCAGATCTTCACCCTCGGTGGGCTTCGGGACCTCGATCTAGCTGAGCCGGTCTCGCACCTGACCTACTTCGAGGCCGATGCCTTTGCTAGGTGGAAGGGCGCCCGACTCCCGACCGAGGCAGAATGGGAGGTGGCAGCGCGAGAGGCCCCGGTAATCGGTAACTTCGTCGAATCGAGGCACCTACACCCCCGGCCCCTGGGAGCGATTGCACCCGGTACTCCCGGATCACCGGCTCGGCCACTCAGTGGGATCGCAGGTCTCGGTGCAGTAGAGCCCGCCGCACTACTGGCGATGGACGCCCTCGTCATACCCGCTGGTGCTGCCCTCGAGAGTGCTGCTGGTACGGGACCGAGCATTCACCAGCTCTACGGCGATATCTGGGAGTGGACCTCGAGCGCCTATTCACCCTACCCAGGATTCACCCCTGCGGAGGGGGCGGTCGGTGAGTACAATGGTAAGTTCATGTGTAACCAGTTCGTCCTGCGCGGGGGCAGCTGTGCGACCTCGACGAGCCATATCAGGCCGACCTACAGGAACTTCTTCCCCCCAGATGCGACCTGGCAGTTCACTGGACTGAGATTGGCCCGAACGGAGTGATGAGTCAGCCTGTCCTATTCATCGCGATCGAACGCTCACTATGGCTCCTCAGCCGGGAGGGTGATGAGTGGGACTTCCAGGAGCTGCACACCACCCCATCGCGGATCCAGGCGCTCGCCCTCGACCACTACCGTGCTGGGGTAATCTATTGTGGTACCTCTGACGATGGTCTCTGGCGCGGGGAGGATGGAGGCCAGGTCTGGGAGCGGATCGGGGCGGAGCTCCACCCCCGTGTCTCTGCCCTCGCGGTCGGACCACGAAGCTGGGAGGAGGATATCATCTTCGCTGGGACCCAGCCGACTACCTTCTATCGCTCGACCGATGGAGGAGATAGCTGGGAAGAGTGCCCGAGCCTCCTCGAACTTCCATCTGCACCCGAGTGGCGCTTCCCACCCCGGCCAGAGACGAGTCATATCCGTTGGATCGCTCCCGATCCGCATCTGCCCGGCCATCTCTATCTAGCGATCGAGGCGGGAGCATTGGTGAGGACGAATGATTGGGGTGATACCTGGGAGGACCGACAACCCGGCGGACCTTACGATACACACGAACTCGTGCTCCACCCCGAGAGCCCAGGGAGACTCTACTCTGCTGCGGGGGATGGATACTTCGAAAGTGAGGATGGCGGACTCCTCTGGGAGAGACACCTCGAGGGGTTAGAGGCCCGATATGCCTGGAGTGTAGTAGTCGACCCGAACGATCCCGACCGGGTGATCATCTCGACCGCGCCGAGTGCGAGGGCAGCGCATAGAGCCGGCCACGCAGAATCATACCTCTATCGGAAGACGGCGGAGGACGCTCCCTGGCAACAGCTCGACTCCGGCCTCCCGGATCCCGAGGGGACCACCGTCAGTCTCCTAGCGCATGACCCCTACGATCCAGCGACAGTCTACGCGATCAACAACCGTGGGATCTACCGCTCCATGGATTGGGGCGAGTTCTGGGACCGGCTCGATCTCTCATGGTCAGAGGAGTTCTCAAAGGAGCGGATCGGGGCGGTGGTGTGAGGAGGGGACAGGGGAGCCAGGGACGCTAGCAGTGGGCGCAGCGCCCGCACGTGTCCTATAGGCCAGGTACGAGCGGGGGGTGGTCCCCACCAATCGACCTTCAGGAGAGGGAGAAAGACCTCATCCTCACCGCCAAGCTTCCCGGGCTCCACCCCAATCCACCCCCTCTCACACCTTCTCTAGAGGAGGTCACCGGCGCCAAGCTCCTACTTGGTCGCACTGGCGCCGACCCACCTCGTTACTGACTCCTCTCGATCCGTAGAGTTCATCTGAAGGTGAGAGCGTTGAAGAGGAGCCGTTGCGTCCCGAGCCAGTAGCCGCGGAAGTTCGGGTTATCGATCAGGAGTATCACCTTCCCGCGCCCGAACTCCTCAGCGACCGCCGAGGGAGAGTTCCTCAGTCTCTCTCTATTCTCAGTCGAGATATACCCACTGAGGAAGGGATCGTCGGTCAGTTGTACGACCGTATTGAAAGGGCTTTTACTAGGCTCGAAGAAGAGACTATGATCCCTCCAGACCGGTAGCCTCCGTCGGTGGTACCCGAAACCGAGGGGGTGCGTCGGGTCGAGATCTCCCTCCCAGATCGAGCCACCGATCCGCTGGGCGCCGAGGAGCGCACGAGCGTCGGCGTAGTCACGTCGTCCGATCTCTCCGGTAGCTGCCTTGATCTCCAGCGGACTCGGCGTCGCTGGAGGGTCGACATTAGGGGTCAGCCCATTCCGCGCCGCCCACGCCGCCGCAGTCCGGATGGTGATCAACGTCCCGCCACCCCTGACCCAACCTTTCAACTCTTCGAGGGCCCCACCACTGATGAAGGGGTAATCTCCTGAGGGCAGGATGAGGACGTCATATCCATTCAGATCGGCGCGACGATACTCTCGCTGATCGAGCTTCGTCACCGGGAGTCCGACCTGGTGGTCGAGGAGGTGCCAGATCTGGCCAGCCTCGTAGGCGCTCACCCCATCTCCGACGATTATCGCAGCTCGTGGTAGTGAGAGAGTCCGGAAGTTACCACTCCCCAGGTCGATCCCCTCGACCGAGTATCCCGTCGAGACACTCTGGAAGGTGACCCCACCGACCCTCTCTGCCTCGAGGATCAGGGAGTGGAGCTCCTCTGGGCTCACCCCCTGCCGCTGGACCGGCACAGAGACCGTACCGCGCGGATACGATCGCTTGCCCGCACTCGTCACCGCGGTGAAGGGTTGGTACGCCCCCTCGGCGTAGACCCCCCGGGCGAGGAGGTGATAGAGGGCGCGCACTGCGCCATGGTCACTCCAATCGAGGAGGTAGGCGTACCTGCTGACCGGCACCTCACCCAGCCCCTCCAGCTGGGGGACCGAGCTGATCCTCTCCCCAAGTGGGAGCCTGCCCCTCAGCTCGGCGTCGGGTATACCATAGGCGAGGGATGTCGTCCAGGTCGAGGCATCGTAGAAGACGCTATCGACATACTCACTCGTCCTCTCGAAGATCGAGCGGACCAGACGGTAGTGCGGCTGTGCGGTCGGTACGACCCATGCCGAGCCAGGGCTGAAGGTCTCCCCCTCGGTGGTGATCTCATCGGCGAGTTCGAAGACCTCGATCCGGTGTCTGAGGAGGAGGTCGAGGAAAGCCCGATTCCTGCCCTGGTCGTACCGGTCACCGAAGACATATCCCCTGACCGGGAACCTCTCCGCCTCGGTGATCGCCGACTCGAAGAACTCGCGCTGGTACTCCTGGAGTGTCGTCTTCTGATCGACTGCGGCCCTGATCGTAGCGAGGCTCGTCCGGAGGTGGTTCCTGATCGCGAAAGGGAAGGTCAGCGTCCCATGCCGCGGGTTCTCTTGCAGATGGCCGCGCGCACTAGCCTGTTCGAAGGTGATAGCATATCCGCCCAGAAACTTTGGGTAGGTCGAACCATACCCTGGGTAGAAATTATCGAATTGCTCCTTTGTGAAGTAGAGCGATCCGATCTCATCGAGTGCCGTCGCGTAGTACGAGGCGAAGTCCTCTGTGATCTCGGTGTACATCCTCTCCGGGATCAGTGGGTTCCAGGTCGAGCGCGGCTCTGACGGCTCGAAGTAGTAGGTGCTACCCGCCCCCATCTCATGGTAGTCGGTGACCACATGCGGGTACCACCTCTGGTGGAACTCGACCCGTGCCCTACTCTCCGGGTGCACGAGGGGCAGCCAATCCCGGTTCAGATCGAACCAGTAGTGGTTACCCCGTCCCCCCGGCCAGATCTCATTGTGTTCCCGGTCGAGGGGGTCACCCACCGGAGGGATCGCCTTGTTCGAGTTCACCCACTGCGCATGCCGATCCCGTCCATCGGGGTTTAGTGTCGGTTCGATATGGAAGACACCTGCGCGCAAGATCGAGTCGTGCTCCACCCCGAGCCGAGCGACGAGCCAGTACGCGGTCAGGAGCGCCGCCTCACTCGAGGAGGTCTCATTACCATGGACCCCGTACCCGAGGTGGACGAGGACGGGGTCGACGACCTCGTCTACTCCATCCCCACTCGCTGCGACGAGCCCCGACGCCCCCCGTGGCGCTCGCGGATCGAGCCCCTCGAGGTGCCGGACCCTGATCTCCTCGAGCCGGTCATGGTTCTCCGGCGCAGTGACCGTCAGGACGACCAGGTCCCGATGCTCCCACGTCCTCCCGATCACCTGGAAGCTCGCCCTATCGGAGAGGCGCGCCAGTTCGGCGAGGTAGGCTACGATCTGATCGTAACGCGTCAGGTGCGACCCGATCTCATATCCCAGGAACTCTGCCGGTGTCGGGATCGAGGGATCGAACCCCTCGTCTGTCCCGAAGAAGTATAGATTCTGCGCACGTGCGCTCCCCACGAGGGTGAGGAGCAAGGCTAGGACGAGCCCAGCCAGACCCCACGAGCGCGCCTCACCTGATCGGCTGCTACTCTCTAGATACATCTTCGACCTCCACTCTGGTTAGAAGTGATCTCCTGCACTCCGGGCCTAGGTCAGATCCTCGGATCATCGTGCTGGAGCTCGATATTCGGGTTCGTATCGATCTCACTCTGCGCGATCGGGAAGCAGAGTCTGACCCTGTCGCTCAGATCCTCACTCCGTCCTGGCACCCCCTCGATCGTCCATCTCCTGATATCACCCAGACGCCGTCCCTCGAGCCAGAGCTCGATCGCACGCTCCTCCTTCAGATAGGTCCAAGCCTCCTCGAGGTCGGTCGTCTCAGGCCTGAGCCCGAGTGGGCGCCCATCGTGATCACTCACGAGGGTCGAGCGGAGTCGGTTGATGATCGCGAGTGCGCCTGTGGCATCACCCTTCCTCAGGAGGGCCTCCGCCTGGAAGACGAACTCGTCCCCGATCTCCGAGGCATCCCCGACCGCCCCATCCCAATCCCCGAGGTGTACCCTGACAGTTGCCCTACCTGCGCGCGCGATCTCGGCAAGGTCCGTGCGGCCGATCGAGGTCGCTATCCCGAGTGCTTCGGTGAAGTGCCGTTCAGCCCTGTCAAAGTATACCGTACGGGGCTCCGGCGCGCCTCCATCTATCACCGCCTCGCAGAAGTTCTCGCCGAGGAGCCGGTTCGCGAAGCCCGCATAGATCAGTGCCTCTGCCGAGCTCTCCGACCGATCGAAGTCGGGATCGTGCTCTCGGAACCTCCTGATCCCATCCTCAGCGATCCAGCGAGCGCGGACCGCGTAGTTCCAGAAGGCCGACGAGATATCCTCTCGGGTCAGCTGACCCGATCTCGTAGGCAACTTCGTCGTGAAGATCCGTCCACCCTGTACATACTCGCGGGTCACCTCCGCTCCCACGAAGGAGACGCGCCAGAGGGCAGAGGAGAGGGCTGCCTTCATCCCACTGACGAGTGGGGCCCGTGCGGCGGGGTCATCGAGTTCGGCATCGGCCGAACGACCCGGATTCGTCACACTGAAGTCACACCCGCCGACCCCGAGCAGGAGGCTCAGGGTCAGGAGTCCGCGTGTCAGACCGCGTAGTGATGCGGTTGTCGGGAATGCTCTATCTCTATCCATCACTCATTCTCCTCGGTCAGAAGACGATCCGGACCGACGCGGTCAGGCGAGCCGGCGCCGGCGCATGTTCGGTGATACCACTCGTGAGTGCCCCCGTATTAGAGCGGCTCGAGACCATCTCAGGGTCGAAGGCTGGGAACTCGCCATTCGTCCAACGGAAGGCATTCCTGAGTGAGAGGCTGAGGGTCGCGCTTCGCGCACCAGGTGCGATGAGCCCGATCGGTGCGACGAGGGTCACCTCGCGTAGTTTGAAGAAGTCGGCGGGGTAGACCCAGAGCCCTGACCGGAGATTCTCCTTGTAGCATCTGGCCCTATCGAGAGCATTGATCTGGCTCAGGTCACCATTCGGATAATCGTCGAAGGGCACATGCTTATAGGCAGCATCACATGCAGGCGCGCCACTCCCCCGATCGACCATGAACTCGGATGCACTATCGGTGATATAGTGGCCCCCCTGATACTCACCGCGCGCGGTGAGCCTGAGCCCGTATGGGAGGTCGAGATCGGTATCGATGCTGACGATTAGAGTCGGCTGATTCGGCCCGAAGAAGTGGTCGAGCTCTAGGACCGGATCGGTGAACTCCCTCTTGTTCTCGACGAGTGTGCCCCTGATCACCGGTGCGGGCTGGCCCACCTCGATATTGTACGACGAGGTGTTTCCGATCTTCCGGACCTCACTCCGGTTCGTCGTCACCCCGAGCCCTGCGTGTCAGCCGAACTCGACGCCTTGGTAGAGCTGTGCACCGAGGGTGAACTCGAGTCCCCGGTTCGTGATCTCACCGACATTCTCGAGTTGCGTCCCCACGAATCCGAGGGAGGGTATCTGCGCGATCGGGAAGAGGGCATCGGTCGTGACCTGATCGTAGTAGGTCAACTCGGCGTTGAGCCGGCCATCGAGCCAGGCGGCATCGAAGCCCAACTCTAGCTCGCGGGTCCGCTCGGGACCGAGCTCTGGGTTCCCAACATTACCTGGCGCATAGGCAGGCTGGCCACCGAAGGAGAAGGGGCTCCAACTCCTGACCGCATCGAAGGCGCCCGGCGCCCGGCCGGCATACCCGAGTGCAGCTCGCAGCTTCGCCGTACCCCAGATATCATCCCAGAACCCTTCATCGGAGATCACATATGATGCGCTGACTTTGGGGTAGACCTGGAGCCCGAGATCCTGGCCGAAGGTGCTACTCCCATCGACTCGTGCGCCCGTCGTCAAGAAGAGACGATCACCGAGCCCGATCAGGTTCTGGAGGAAGAAACCCGCGGTCACTATCCTCGACTCGGAACCGAAGAGGAACCGGTCGGCCGTACTACTCAGTGTATGACGACCCGGTCCAGGGAACCCCGTCCCGAAGGCATCGACCTTATCATCCTCGGTAGCGATACTCTGCGCCCCCCACGAAAGGGTCGAGGAGAGGCCAGCGCTACGGTCGAGCC
>Ga0209487_1000382_pt1 | contig 40627 bp, 40 predicted proteins | sample Poulit2012_FD_187524 | JGI IMG/M metagenome (GOLD analysis project Ga0209487, IMG submission 187524) | Agricultural soil microbial communities from Georgia to study Nitrogen management - Poultry litter 2012 (SPAdes) (version 2) | ecosystem: Environmental > Terrestrial > Soil > Agricultural land...
GTGCAATTGCACCGCCCCACGCATTGGTCTTGTCCTCATCCAGGCCCAGCTCACGGATACATGCCAAAGACTGCGTCGCGAAAGCCTCGTTGAGTTCCACTGCATCGACTTCGTCGAGGTCCCAGCCGGTGCGACTGAGAATCTCCCGCGTTGCCAGCACTGGACCCATTCCCATGATCTCTGGTTGTAGACCACGTGCGGCATTCGCCACCACGCGGGCACGGGGTTTTAGTCCTAGCTTTTCGATGCCTTTTTGCGAGGCCACAATGACAGCGGAGGCGCCATCGTTGAGCGAGGAAGAATTGCCGGCGGTGGTGACATCGCCAAGCTTGGTCACCGGACGCAGCTTGGACAGCACCTCTGGGGTCGAACCTGGGCGTGGGCCTTCATCGGTATCAACGATGGTGACATTGCCCTTGCGGTCTTTGACCTCCACGGGCACGATTTCGGCGTCGAATTTTCCATCTGCAATCGCTGCGAGTGCGCGCTCATGGGAGCGGGCTGCGAAAGCATCGGCATCTTCGCGGCTGATGTTAAAGACTTTGGCTACTTCTTCGGCCGTCTCGGGCATGGAATAGGTCATCTTGTCCATGCCGGTGAATTTCTTGTTCACAAAACGCCAGCCGATAGAGGTGTCAAAGACCTCGCCGGGACGGGCGAAAGCTGTCGTGGGCTTTTCCATCACCCATGGTGCGCGCGACATGGATTCGACGCCGCCGGCTAGGACGATATCCGCCTGACCGGACTCGACCATGGCGGTGGCCAGTGCAATCGCGGACATACCGGAGGCACACAGGCGGTTGACAGTAATGCCCGGCACGGTATCCGGGTAGCCAGCAAGCAGCCAAGCCAAGCGCGCGACGTTGCGGTTTTCTTCACCCGCGCCATTGGCATTGCCGATGATAACTTCATCTACTGCCGCGGGATCGAGACCTGCTTCTTCGACGGTCTTTTGAATAGTCAGCGCCATCAGGTCATCGGGGCGTACCGATGACAATGCGCCGCCGTATTTTCCCACCGGGGTCCTAAAACCTGACACCAGGTATGCACTTGAATCAGTCATGCTTGTCCTTCTTGCTTGTATTTAACTAGGAACTATTAAGTCGTTCTGGCTGGTCTAAATACCTTTAAAGACGGGGGCGCGCTTTTCATTAAAAGCGGCGAATCCTTCGAGGTAATCCTCGGATGAACACAGCGCGCCCTGGGCAAAGTTCTCATCATGAACCGAGTCCCACAGCCCAGTCTTGGAGTCGCGGATATCGGCGACGAGTTTCTTTGAGGCCACAAAAGCCTGCGTTGCGCCGCGAGCTGCGCTTTCAACTTTTTCGCGGGTGAATTCCAGGAGTTCATCGGCAGGCATTGCGCGTGAGAACAACCCGGCTTGAACAGCTTCGGTACCGGAGATCATGTCGCCGGTGACAATCAGGTCCATCGCGCGGTGCGCGCCGAGCCTTTCGACGAAAAGCGCGTGCCCACCTGAATCCAGCGTCGCGCCGAGATTCGCAAACGGTGAGCCGAACTTTGCGTCTTCGGCGACGTAGACAATATCTGTGGCAATGGCCAAGCCGAGCCCGACGCCGAGGCAGACACCATGGACTGCAGCGAAGGTGGGGGCAGGAAACTGCGACATCTGCTTGAGCACCGGGGTGACCTTGTTGGCCAAGTAGTCGGTTGCGTCATCATCGCGTGGATCCAAGCCCTTGATGTTGCGCCCGGCACTAAAACCGCGGCCTTCCCCACGCAGAAGAAGCGCGCGAACGCCGGCTTGTTCGGCCTCGGTGTACGCCTGCGATAGCTCGGTGAGATCCTCAGGCGCCAGGGAGTTCATGGCCTTAGGATTATTGAGCACGACCTCGGCAACCGTGCGGTCCTCGTTGAATAATAAGTCAATCATGTGCCGCCGCCTTAAGCATCAAAGTCAAGCTTGATTGAGGCGGTCTTTGGACGGGACTGGCAGGTGAGGATGTAGCCCTTTTCAATCTCATCCTTTTCCAAAGCGAAGTTCTCGGCCATCTCTACTTCGCCTTCGACCAGCTTGGCGCGGCAGGTGCCGCACACGCCGCCCGCGCAGGCGAAAGGAACATCGGGACGCGCTCGCAGCGTGGCGTTGAGAAGAGTTTCATTGGCGGATTCAGGAGATTCCACCTTGCCGGATAAACCATCGAGGTTGAAGGTGATTTCCACATTCTTGCCATCGGGATCTGCTTCCACGTGGCGGCCAGTTTGCTGCTGGCTGCCAGTGGGCTTGCCCGTGGTAAAGAGCTCATAGCGCACGGCCTGCTCATCGACCTTGCGGCCATTAAGTTCATCGCGCACGAGCTGGACGAGTTCAAAAGGTCCGCACAAGAACCACTCATCGATGGCTTCGGTACGAATGACATTATCGAGCAGAAGCTGCAGTTTTTCCGAGTCAATGCGGCCGGAGAACAGTGGGTTCACGCGCTGTTCGCGTGAGAGCACGTGGTGCACAGCAAAGCGCGTCGGGTACTTGTCCTTGAGGTCACCGATTTCCTCGGCGAACATGACTTCGCTGCCGCCCTTGTTGGCAAAGATCAACTCGAAGGTGCTGTCATCGCTTTCGGCGAGGACGGTCTGCGCAATCGCCATGATCGGCGTGATGCCAGAACCCGCGGCGATTGCCACCAGGTGTGGATTATCAATCTTGGAAATTTCCTCGCGGATGACCTCAGGGTTGTTCAAGCCCGTGAGGTGGGTCTTGGACACGAACGCGCCCTGCGGGTTCATCACGTCAATCTGCGTGCCCGCTTCTAGAGTGTCATTGGCCCAGGTGGAGAAAATACCGCCACGGTCGCGCTTGATAGCAACGCGCAAACGCCCAGGACGCGGGACATCACAGATGGAGTAGGAACGGCGGTGTTCCTGGCCATCAATCATCGCGCGCAGTGCAACGTACTGGCCGGGGATGTAGTCATAGTCATCCTGAAGTTCTTCGGGGATATCGAAGGAGACTTCCACCGCATTATCGGTAAGCGGACGAACCTTGGAGACCGTCAACGAGTTGAACGTGGCCTTTTTCTTTTTCAGCGAAGCAGTCATTAGTGCACCTTGAAGTAATCGAAAGGTTCAAAGCAGTCGCGGCAGCTGTACAGCGCCTTGCAAGAAGTCGAACCAAATTGGGCGAGTTTAGAAGTATTTTTAGACCCACAGCGCGGGCACGCAATCGGTGTCGGCGCAGCAAGTGTTAAAGGAATCGGGCCACTTTTCGCAGCCTTGCCGGTAGGAGGTGCAATGCCATATTCGCGCAAGTTCTCCCGGCCCTCTTCGGTCATCCAGTCCGTGGTCCACGCGGGTTGCAGCACCAGATCAACAGTGACCTGGTCGAAGCCGGCGGCCTTTAAGGCATCGGTGACATCGGCGGTGATGTGGTCCATCGCGGGGCACCCTGAGTAGGTGGGCGTGATGGTAACGATGGCTTCGTCGCCAACAAGCTTTGCATCGCGCAGAATGCCTAAATCAGCAATGGAGATAACCGGGATTTCTGGATCCGGAACCCGTGCTGCAATATCCCACACCGCAGCGTCCTGTTCATTGACAGGGCGAAGCGGGTGGTCAGAAGGGTTAACGGTGGGTTTGTCAAAAGGGTGCGGGGATGTTGCGGCAGACATGGCTAAAGCCTCCTTCTACCAGGTTGCGCCAGGGTGCTGGCGTGCCAGCGATTGCATTTCGGCCAAGATATAGCCGCGTTGTTCAGAAAAGCGTCCGGTGCGCTGACTCGATCGCGCGGGTTTGACCTGGGGGATTTCTACGTTGGACTTCTCCAGCACTTCGGTGATGCGTCCAAGTGCTTCATCACGCAGGGTTGACGGCAAGACGGCGATGTCTTGTGCGGCCAACTCTTTGTGTAGTTCCAGGTCCTCGAAAAGTTCTTCCAGGTAAGGCCACATGTAGTAGATGCCAGCGGAGATGCGGCGGTGTGATTCCTCAGTACCAAGACCTAGGCGCAGCATCCACTGGTTGGAGTGGTCAACGTGGTATTCCACTTCCTTAATTGCCTTCGCAGCAATCGCAGCGATGGTCTCATCAGCAGAGTCTTGCAGCTTGCTATACAGCGCGTACTGGTAGTGCGAGAAGAGCAGTTGCCTAGCGATGGTTTGTCCGAAGTCGCCATTTTCCTGCTCCACCAGACGTGCTGAGCGGAACTCTTCTTCGGTGCGGAAATACGCCAGGTCATCTTCGGTCTTATCCCACGCGCTGGCCGCGTAGGTGTAGAAAAAGCGCGTGTGCCCAATTAGGTCGAGTGCGATATTGCCGAGCGCGATATCTTCTTCCATCTCTGGGGCGCGTGAAATCCACCAGCCGAGGCGTTGGGCGAGGATCAGGGCGTCATCGCCAAGCATGGTGGCATACTGCGCGACCTGGTCATCAGCCTTGATACCGGAGTTACGAATATCTTCAGTAGAGATTGCATCACCCAAAGATTGGGTGGTTGCGGAATCTGCTGCAGCGAATCCACTCATAGGTGTGGCACTCCTTCGCTCTTGTTGTAGTAAGTAGCGTGGCGGTAAGCCTTGCCCTTTGCGGATTCGAAGAAGCCGCCCTTGGAATCTGGGTCGGTGGAAGAAATCGCTTCAGATGGCACAACCCATACGGAGCTGCCCTCATTGCGGCGGGTGTACAAATCGCGGCCATTGCGCAATGCCATCGTGGCATCAGGCGCGTGCAAAGAACCAGCGTGAACGTGTGACAGACCGCGGGAGGAACGAACAAAGACCTCCCACATTGGCCATTGGTTTTCAGTCATGGGGTGACTCCTTAAATATCAGAGGATTAGGCCGAGAGTGCGGATTCGGCGCCGTGGTACTTCTTGGCAAATTCAGCAGCAGCCTCACGAACCCAGGCGCCGTCTTCATGTGCCTGGCGGCGGCGCTGCATACGCTGCACGCTGCATGGGCCTTCGCCCTTGATGACTTGCTTGAACTCATCCCAGTCCAGCTCGCCAAAGTCATAGTGGCCGCGTTCTTCATTCCACTTCAGGTCTGGGTCTTCAAAGTGCAAGCCCAATGCCTCTGCCTGCGGAACAATCATGTCGACGAAGCGCTGACGCAGATCGTCATTGGAGAAGCGCTTGATATTCCATTCCATGGACTGCTGGGAGTTCGGGGAATCTGTATCTGGTGGGCCGAACATCTGCAGTGCCGGGCCGTAGAAACGGTTAATGGCTTCTTGTGCCATCTGCTTCTGTGCCTCGGTGCCGTGCGCCAATTCGTAGAGGATCTCCCAGCCCTGACGCTGGTGGAAGGACTCTTCCTTACAGATGCGCACCATCGCGCGGCCATAAGGAGCATAAGAAGCGCGGCACAGTGGAACCTGGTTAACAATCGCAGCACCATCAACCAGCCAGCCGATTGCGCCGATATCAGCCCAGGTGCGCGCCGGGTAGTTGAAGATGGAGGAGTACTTGGCGGTGCCATCGAGAAGCTGTTGCACCATCTCATCGCGGGAGGTGCCCAGGGTTTCTGCCGCGGAGTACAGGTACAGGCCGTGGCCGGCTTCATCCTGGACCTTTGCCATCAAAATGGACTTGCGCTTGAGCGAGGGCGCGCGGGTAATCCAGTTTGCTTCAGGCTGCATACCGATGATTTCGGAGTGCGCGTGCTGGGAAACCTGACGCACTAGCGTCTTGCGGTAGGCCGCTGGCATCCAGTCGGTGGGTTCAATGCGGGAGTCGGCGGCGATGAGTTCATCGAAAAGCTTTTGCCCGGCGGCGTCGTCTTCGCCAACGGAGCTAAGGGAGCGAGCAGTGGTTGTCATGGGGGCAACCTTCCTTTGAAAAGTTCATTACTTACTGACTGGTTGGTCAGTATATGGCCAAATGTGACGTACGTCAATACTTAGCGAAGATTTGACGTGGATTTAGTGCGCGACTGGCTACTTTCGGGTCTCTGGCTTGCCGGGAAGCTGCCGGAAAGTGCCGCGGAATTCGGCGATAGGCTGGCCTTCTTTGGTGAGATGTACATCCACGATGCCGTTGCGGCCCCAGTGTTGTTTGATTTCTGCCGTACCGTGAATTTCATCGCCGTCAAAGGCAGGGGCGATGTAGTGGATGGAATTGTGCACGGCCACAGCGACTTCGCCGGGTGAATTGCACGCCCCGGCAAAAAGTGAATCGGCAAAGGTAAATAGAAACCCGCCCTGGGCGGTGAGGTGCCCGTTGCACATTTCAGGGGTGATGGTGAAAGTGCCTTCGCAGCGGCCAAGGGATAAAGAAGTGATGGTGATGCCGAGATTCGCGGTGGCGAGGTCATCGGCGAACATGGTGCGGACGTGGGCGAATTGTTCTTCTTCGGCGACGCCGGGTGCCAAAATCTTGCGCATGCTGTGCTCCTTGTGCGGGAAATTCTGCGCAGCCATGCGGAAACCAGAGGTTTAAAGGGTGTGGTGGTCGAAAGTGTACATGCTGACTGTCCGTTCGGTTTCTTTAACGCTGTGGCCAGCGCTTATCAGCACATCCGTGGGGCCGGGGCTATCTGAAGTGGAGTTTCTTTGCTTGAATGTAAGACGTGAACTCACCAGTGAAAGTTACTCCCTCTCCCAACCGCGGACGCCCCGGCTATTCCCGCGATGATGTCATCGATGCTGCGGTGCGCGAATTTAACCAGCGCGGTTATGAGGCGACTAGCATGGGCCATGTTGCCAGCGTGCTGGGAATTTCTAAGTCTGCGCTGTATCACCATATTTCTTCCAAGGAAGAGATTTTGAAGTACGCGGTTACGCGTGCGCAAGATGCGCTTGATGGGGTAGTGGATAAGGCGGAGGCAAGTGATGCTTCGCCAGGCGAGAAGGTCCGCGCGCTGATTTATGGCTCCATTGAGGTGCTATGCGCTGACCAGGAATCGGTGACTTTATTGCTGCGTCTGCGAGGTAATTCCGAGTTGGAAATGCGTGCCTTGCGGCGGCGACGCGAATTTACCCGCCGCGTAATTCCGCTTATTGACGCCGCGCAGGCCTCCGGGGAGATTCGCTCCGATCTGGATACTGGCGTGCTCACGCGTTTGATGTTCGGCACCGTCAACTCAGTTATTGAATGGTATGAAACGGGTGGACGTCTCTCACCCGATGAGATTGCCCGCCACGCGGTAGTGCTGCTCTTTAACGGAGCTGCACAGAGCTAGTTTTGCCAGCATTTTCTCTCGGGGGATTTCGCAGCGTTTTGCGACGTGGCTAAAAAAGATTTTTAATTGTGTTGCAAGTAACATAAAGACTTAGTACGCTTCAACCATGATTTACCTGACCGATTGGTAAGTCAGTAAGTGAATTTTTGCCACGCAGGGCGCTGCGCGCGGACATCTGGTCAGAGTCTGCAACTTCTTCCAAGGTTTCAAAACCTGAGGAGATCGCGCTGTGGTGACAAGTTCAGATGACATTTAGATCTCTGCACAGCCAGTGGGAAACCTGGTTTAAGGGTGTGGACCCCCAGACTTTCCCGATGAGAAAGGCAATACCTTGACCGCCATTTTTGACATCTTTTCCGACAATCACGGCCCCCAGATGGGCATTGAGTACGCATCCCGTGATGAAATCATCGCGCTGCAAACCCAGCGCGCGAAGAATGAATTGCGCCACGCGTACTACAACGTGCCACACTACCGCCGGAAATTTGATGAAATCGGCGTGCACCCCGATGACTTCAAGGAACTTTCCGACATGGCTAAGTTCCCATTTACTGATAAATCCACCCTGCGCGCCGAGTACCCCTTTGGCATGTTCGCAGTTGGACAGCACCAGATTGCACGCATCCACGCATCATCCGGCACCACCGGCCGTCCCACCGTGGTGGGATATACCCACAATGACATCAAGATTTGGTCAGAGTTGGTAGCGCGTTCTTTCCGCGCGGGTGGGCTGCGCCCATCCGATAAAGTCCAGGTGACCTTCGGTTATGGCCTCTTTACCGGCGGCCTCGGCGCGCACTACGGCGTTGAAGAACTCGGTGCTACCGCCATTCCAACCTCTGGTGGTCAGACCGAGCGCCAGATCCAGCTCATGCAGGACTTCAAGCCAGATGCCATCTTGGGCACCCCGTCCTACATGCTGACGCTGTTGGATCGCATGAAGAAAGAAGGCATGGATCCGCGCGAAACTTCACTGCGCGTAGGCGTCTTCGGTGCCGAGCCATGGACCGAAGGCATGCGCCACGAACTTGAAGAAGGATTCGGAATTGACGCCACTGACATTTACGGTCTTTCCGAGGTCATGGGTCCTGGCGTAGCTCAAGAATGTGTGGAGACCAAAGACGGCCTGACCGTATGGGAAGACCACTTCTACCCAGAAATCGTGCACCCAGAAACTCTCGAGCCGCTTCCTGATGGTGAATACGGTGAGCTTGTCATCACCACCTTGACCAAAGAAGCGCTGCCGATCATTCGCTACCGCACCCACGACCTCACCCGCATTTTGCCAGGCACCGCACGTTCCATGCGCCGCTTGGACCGCATCACCGCACGCAATGACGACATGATCATCTTGCGCGGCGTGAACTGCTTCCCGTCCCAGTTCGAAGAGATTATCACCGAAGACCACCGCTTGCGCCCGCGCTATCAGTGCGTGCTCTCGAAGAAGGGCCGCATGGACCACCTCACCTTGTTGGTGGAGCGCGACTCGCAAGCCACCGAAAAGGACGTGGAAGATTCCACCGATTGGCTGGGCAAGCAAATCAAGCAACGCATCGGCGTCACCGTCGAAGTACTTGTCCAAGACCAAGTCGACAGCGGCGACGGCAAAGCCAAGCGCCTCGTTGACAACCGCCCTAAAGATGACCACTAAAGCTCTAATCCCCGATATTTAAACCCCGACGCCTATCGTCGCCTATCTCCCGGAGGTTTGTAGGACATGACTGCTTCTACAACTTATAACCCACAACCAGCCGCGGGCATGACCGCTGAACACAAGCGCGTGCTTGCCGGCTCCATGGTCGGAACCACCATCGAGTGGTTTGACTTCTTTATCTACGCCCAAGCAGCCGGGCTGATTTTCGCTGCGCAGTTCTTTGACCCTGTTAGCAACGAGAATCCTTCGCTCGCGCAGATCATTTCTTGGGCGTCGCTGGGTATTTCTTTCCTCTTTAGGCCACTCGGCGCGATTTTGGCAGGGCACCTCGGTGACCGTATGGGACGCAAACCTGTCCTGGTCATCACCTTGTTGGGCATGGGCGCAGCCACCATGCTCATGGGCCTGTTGCCGACTTACCACGCGATCGGTCTAGCCGCTCCAATCTTGCTGGTGCTTTTGCGCATCTTGCAGGGTATGTCCGCCGGCGGCGAGTGGGGCGGTGCGGCGCTGTTGACCGTCGAGCACGCCCCGAACGGTCGTCGCGGATTCTTCGGGTCCTTCCCACAAATCGGCGTACCCATGGGCATGGCACTGGCCACCATCTTCATGCTGGTGCTCTCCGCCATCTTGAGCACTGAGCAATTCCTCGCCTGGGGCTGGCGTATCCCATTTCTTTCCTCGGTAGTGCTCATTGCCTTGGGCTACTTCATCCGCCGCGCGGTAGAAGAATCTCCAGCGTTTGAGGAAATGCAGGAGCTCAAGAAGGACTCGTCCGCACCCCTGGCAGTTCTGTTTAAGAGCCACTGGGGTACCGTCTTAAAGTGCGCATTGATTTTTGCTGCGAACAATGCGATTGGCTACTTCGTCATCGCCTACTTCCTCGCATACGGCACCAAGTACGTTGGTTATGAGCGCACTGATGTGCTCGGCGCATCGCTGGTAGCCTCCGCATTCTGGCTCGCCTCGACACTGTACTTCGGTAAGCTATCCGACCGCGTCGGCCGCAAGCGCACCTTCATTATCGGCTATATCGCACTTGCCATCTGGTGTGTCCCGATGTGGATGCTCGTTGACACCGGCTCCATCGCGATGTTCTACCTCGCAGTCATCGTCACTGGGGCCCTCCTGGGCCCAACATACGGCCCGATGTGTGCGCTTTTCGCCGAAATGTTCCCGGTTAAGGTCCGATTGTCTGGCGTCTCTATCGGCTACGCGATCGGCTCTATCATCGGCGGCGCCTTCGCACCAATGATCGCAGAAATCCTCTACACCACCTTCAACACCTCTATGGCGATTGCTACCTACAGCGTGGCCATCTCGCTCATTTCGCTCATCGGCGTCCTCATGGTGCCTAAGGGCATTCAGGATAAAGACTTGCACGTGTAGACCACATGTAGAAATTGCTTTTGGCAATTGCCATACTTCGGCCAGTTGCTTTTAAGATCCACCTGTTAAGTTGGGTCAATCATGATCTCAACTTCGACCCGCATGCCCCAGGTGATGAAGCCACAGCGCAGTATTTCTGTGCCTGTGGCTATCGCCTTGTCCACAATCATCATTGTGTTGGTGACTTTGGGCAAGCCTTTCGTGGACATCCCCGGAGTGGTCGATGGGTCAGCGCATGCTATTCGCAGCATCGATGCGCAGCTTTTCGATAGCTTCGACCGCCCCAATTACTGGTACGCCCCCTGGACGAACTCGCTGGGCAATACCGCGCTATTTATGCCGCTCGCGGCTAGTATCTATGCGCGCACGAAAAGCTTTATCGCCGCCGTTGGCGCCAGCTTTTTCGGCTCGATGGGCATTGAAATAACCCAGTACGTCTTCGCACTGGGTTATACCGATATCGATGATATTTTCTTCAACACCCTAGGCGGCGTGTTAGGTGCCGGTGCGCTTGCGCTAATTCCGCAACGCGAGCACCGCGGCCTCATGCGCCTGCTGGTCATCTTGCTCGCGATGCTCTTGGGTGCAATGACCGTCCTCGGACTCCGGTATCACGTTTAGCTCACTAAACGTGATACTTAGAAGATGGAATCGCTCCACCAGCGGCGCTCGGGCAGGCCAGCGCGGCCGCCTTCCTCGTCAAGCTTGATGCCGACGAACTGGTAAAGATTGACCACGTTGTGCTCAAAGCCCCACTCAGAACCTGCCATGTACATTCCCCACAGCTTGGCGGTAGGCAGGCCAACCAGTGCCACGGCCTGGTCCCAGTTACCCTTCAAGTTCTCACACCAATCCCGCAGCGTACGCATGTAATCAAAGCGCAAAGATTCGGTGTGGACTATCTCGAAACCAATATCTTGCATCGACCTAGTAATCGTGCCGGAGCCAGATAACTCACCATCGGGGAAGATATAGCGGTCAATAAACGTCCCCTTGGCCGTCTTGTGATTATCAGGGTATGTGATGCAGTGGTTGAGCATCACGCCGCCTTCATGCAGCTTGTCGTGCATAAACTCAAAGAAGGCCTGGTAATTATCCACGCCAATGTGCTCTAACAAGCCAATGGCGGAAATGCCGTCGAAGCCGGATTCTTGCACATCGCGGTAGTCCAAAAAGCGCACTTCCGCTAAGTCCTCGAGGCCTTCTTCTTTGATCTTTGCCTGCGCCCAATTAGCTTGCTCGCGCGAGAGCGTCACGCCGAGCGATTTCACCCCGTGACGTGCAGCGTAGCGCACCATGCCGCCCCAGCCGCAGCCGACATCCAAGTGCGTATTGCCGGGCTTTAAGTTGAGCTTTTCAAACACCAGGCGGTACTTATTTTCCTGCGCTTCGTCCAAGCTGGCGTCTTCCGTGGGGTAGTAGGCGCAGGTATAGGTCATCGCTTTGCCTAAGAACAGCTCATAAAAATCATTGCCGACATCGTAGTGGTCGGAGATAACATCCGCGTCGCGCTCTTTAGAGTGCCGCGATAAGCCGCTGCGAATGGTGCGTTCAATCCACGAAGAGCGCTCTACCTTTGGCACCGGTTGCACCTGGATAGCGCCCATAGAACCTAGTGAACGCAAAATCTTTGCCATCGTCGCAAAATCTGGTTTCCGCGTCTTGCCGTTTAGCTCGCGCAGGGCGTCAAAGATGCCGTAAGGGTGCGCTAAATGCTCGCCTTCTACCGTAAGTCCCTCGGTGACAAAAGCGCGCGCCAGCCCAACATCGCCAGGTGCCGTCACGATATAAGACAAGCCCTCTGCGGAGTTAATGTTCACCGTGTACTTCGACTCAGGTGAACCAGAGGTGGAGCCGTCGAAGGCTTTCCAATAAAAGGGGTTATGGCCGTCGATGAATGCGTCAATAATTTCCCCGACAGTCATGGGTTGAAATGCAGTACTCATCGTTAAGATCTACTTTCTTGTGCTCGATATTTAGTGTTGTTATGCAGTTATTGACCGCTGACGGTCTTTTCATACAGGCCAGGAAAGCGCTGGTGTGGGTCGTAGTTGTCCTTGAGTTGGTGAGGCAAGGTTCCGCCGTAGAGCTTTTCGAATTCCTCGCGGCTATAAAAGGCCTCGGAGTACAAGGACTTGTGCCCGCCAAGTGCAGATACTTGCTTTTCGATGACCCGGTTAAACGCACCTGGCTGCGCATCCGCGGAGACGTGGTCACCGGGAACCGCGGACCAAAAACCGAAGTTAATCCACGTGGTGTTCGTATCAAGCGGATACAAAGGCCACGGTACGTTGGCATCTTTGGTTGTTTCGCCTGTGCCAATTAGCACGGCGGACGATGCCCTTAACTTAATCGGGCACAACCAGACCGGCTGAATATCGCACGCGTCAAAGAACCACGTCAGCCAGTCAGCGATGTGGTTGACGGTGACTTCAATGTCTTGGACTACGCGTTCGCGGTGCGGTTCGCCCTTGCGCTTATTAATCAACCTGTGCTCGACATCGTATTTGCGATCGATGCCGATCAACTTCCAGTAAAAAGAGCTGCGCCGCAGCTCACGCGGCCACAACTTGCGGATACTGGGCTGTTGCGCGCCAAATGCGCGGGAGCACCAAAACCAGTCGGTATCCCAGCGCCAAATATAATCGCGGATGGTCAACCGGTCGCGCTTAATTCCTGCGGGGTGATGCAAAGAGCGGTAGTAGATTTCATCGCGCGTGTAATCAGACACCGGCCCTGGAGCGTCCGTTGCTACCGCGAGCACCAGATAGGATTCTTCCGGTGAAAAAGATACGCCATCAATTCCGTGCAGCGGCTGGCCATCAAATTCCTGGCTCTCAACGTAATGCGCAACGGCATCTTCATAGGTTTCTACATCATGAAAGCGCACGTGGTTTAACTCGATGAAGTCCGCGACTTCTTCCAGCTCAATTTTTAACCGCACGGCATAGCCCAAAGAGCCATAAGAGTTCGGGAAAGCGCGGAATAAATCCACATTCTTCTCCCGTGAACAGGTCACGATCTCACCCGTGCCGGTGAGAATATCCATCTCCAGCACTGATTCATGCGGCAGGCCATTGCGAAAAGACGTGGACTCCACACCCATGCCGGTTACCGCACCACCTAAGGTGATGGTCTTTAACTGCGGAATGACAAAAGGTGCAAGCTTATGCGGCAATGTCGCATCGACTAAATCCTCATAGGTGCACATGCCTTGTACTTGTGCGGTGCGCTCCACCGGATCTACTTCGATGACCCCGTTCAAGCCGCTGACATCTAAGCCCGCCGACTCGCCAGTGCGACCGCGAAAGAGGTTCGATGTTTTCTTCGCCAACCGCACGCGCTGCCCGGCAGGTACTGCCGCGAAGCTTTGAGTAAGTGTCTCTACGCCCTGCTGGTGGCGGTGCCACCCGACTGGAACAACTTCTTCCGCGTCAACGCTACGCTGCTGGATTAATGACCCTAGGGCGTTAGTGATGCTGCCCCCGATGCTTAGCAAATTCTGGGAAACACTCATGTAAGGCCACTTTAATCCCTTTTGCGCCCGCGCGCCCAGCAAAGCGGGGACCCAAGTTAAATCAGCTTGCGTTCGCGTGCGGCCGTGACCGCAGCCGTGCGATTATCCACGCCGAGCTTTTGATAGACGTGGATCAGGTGCGTCTTTACCGTTGCCTCGGAGATAAATAACTGCTGCGCCAAGGCCCTATTCGAAGCGCCGGTGGCCAAAGCCTGCAAGATTTCAATCTCGCGGGCCGAGAGCGCTTGCTGTGGCCGACCCACACGCTCAGCCAAAAGTCCTGCGACCTCGGGCGATAAAGTGCGGCGCCCTTCAACGGTGGCGACGACGGCATCGTGAAGCACTTGCTCCGGGGAATCTTTCAGCAAATAGCCCAAAGCCCCAGCTTCCACCGCGGCAATAATATCGGCCTCGGTGTCATAAGTCGTCAAAATCAGCACCGGTGGCCCGTCGTTATCGCGCACGCGTCGGGTCGCGGAGATGCCATCAACGCCCGGCATTTGAATATCGCAGACCACGACATCGACAGCGAGCGATTCCGGTGCAAAAAGTCTATCGACGGCCGCGCCGCTGGAGCCTTCAGCGACTACTTCGATATCGCTAAAAGAATCCAAAATTGCGCGCAGACCCGCACGTACTACGGGGTGGTCATCAATCAGCATGACTTTAATGCTCATCGCGGTCCTCTCTTTCACTAGTGAGCGGCAACCGGGCTGCTAATGCAGTCCCACCGTTTGGTGGTGACTCCACACTCATCGTGCCACCTAAAGATGCAATGCGCTGCTGCAAACCACTCAGTCCAAAGCTCGAGCTAGAGGTCGAGTTTGAGGCATCAGCCGTATTCATGCCTACGCCATCATCAACGATGTCAATGGTTAAAGCATCCGCAAAGATACCTAAGGTCACCACCACAGTAGAGGCATGGGCATGCTTGACCACATTCGACAGCCCTTCTTGGGTACACCGCAATGCAGCAGCGGCAATCGGCTGCGGAATAGCGGTGGTGGTATCCCCGGCAAACTCTAGACGGAACTCCGTGTCTTCCCCCAAACCTGCACCCCGGTCGCGCATGCGTGCCACCGTGGAACGCAAAGCTTCCGGCAAAGACTGCTGCACATCTGGTGAGGCCAAATCGCGCACAAACCGCCGTGCCTCAGCCAAATTATCTGCCGCGACCGACTCAATCGTGGCTAACTGCGAACTCGGATCTGCACTACTTTTCGCTGCGCGTGCCAACAGCACAATCGAACTTAAACCCTGCGCTACGGTGTCATGAATCTCGCGCGAAAGCCTTTCGCGCTCCTCCAACCGGCCTGCTTGATGCTCACTGGCGGCCAACTCTTCTTGCGTTGCACGCAGTTGCTTAGCAATCGCCCGATGGTGCTCAATTTCTGCATGTAGTGCGCGATAGGCAAAGAAAATAGCAATGGCAAAGACCGTGCCAATCAAGGGACCGACCGCTGCTGCCACTCCCCAGGTTTCAGGATGCAGCCACAAGGGCACAAACGCTGCGACCAGCCACAACCCCAGGGAAATCAACAGCGCCGGCACAAGCGCTGCGATATGCAAGGTCAAAAGCACCAGCGGAAATTCCAGCCATAAAAAGTCCTGCGAATGCGTCAGCAACATTAACCACAGCACCAAAATGCCCGTCAGCCACGCATATTTGGCGCTGTTAGAAATTTCCACCTGCGCACGCGCGCGATGCCGCTCTAAGACCGTGCCGTACACATACAACCCAGCCATCAACACGGAAAAGAGGGGGACGGCGGCGCTATGTGGGGCATCGAAAAGCGAGCGAAGCACACCGAAACCCAATAAAAAGGCAAACATGATGTGCAAGCCCACCCGCAACGCATCAAGCACGCGTACCAGCGAGGAAAAATTCGAAGTACTCACTCATCAAGGCTAGCGTGACAAACAGGGGAGGAGGAATCAACCAGACGGTTGATTAGCAAACCAACCAGCGACCCGATTACAACGTGACCTGCGCAAACCACAATAGAAGTCATGTTCTTAAGTCTTCGAGATATCGCGTACGCCCGCGGCCGGTTCGCGCTAATGACCGGCGTCGTCGGGATGATCACACTCCTTTTAGTTATGCTCTCCGGCCTAACCGGCGGGCTGGGTAAGCAAAATACCTCAGCGCTTGAGGCCCTTGACGCAGCCGGCGTGGTCTTTAGCTCGGAGGAGCCTTCCTTTACCGAATCCGGCATTACTGCCGATGACATTCGCGCGCACGACAATGCCACCGCACTGGGTGTGGGGCAGACTCGCATGGAGGCCAATGACACCGCCGCAGGCGTGGGCATTTTCGGCCTGGCCGAAGGCAACGCCATCCCCGGCACTGATGAAACCATCGGTGAGGGCATTGCCATTGCTGAGACCACCGCTGAGGAACTAGACCTTGCTTTAGGCGAGGAAGTCACCTTGGCCGGACAAGCCCAAGAAATCACTGCGATTGTGCCTGATTTGTACTACTCCCACTCACCTGTGGTGTGGACCAGCCTTTCTAACTGGGCCGATATCACCCACGCGCCAGCTGATGTTCGCGGCACGGTGCTGCTTACCGATGCTGACGACCCCGATGCCGTCTCCCTCAAAGAAGCTTTCGCAGGACTTGCCTCTTATTCCTCGGAACAAGGCTCCTTGCTGACCATGCAGGGTTTCCTCTACGTCATCTCGGCTCTTGTGACCGTTGCCTTCTTGACCGTGTGGACCATCCAACGCACCCGCGACCTATCCATCCTGCGCGCACTGGGCGCATCCGGAAACTACTTGCTCAAAGACTCACTGAGCCAAGCCGCAGTCATCTTGACCATCGGCGCAGGCCTTGGCGGCCTTATCGGCTGGGGACTTGGTGCCCTTGCCTCTGGTGTCCTGCCCTTTGAACTAAGCGCTGCCACCGTGGTTGTTCCCACCCTTGGCATCTGGTTGCTGGGACTACTTGGCGCGCTGCTTGCTACCCGCAAGGTATCTCAAACTGACCCAATGATTGCTCTTGGAGGAAATGCTTAACATGAATATCAACACTCACGCACTCGAAATTTCGCAGTCCACCGTGGTCTACCCCGATGGAGAATCCACCGTCACCGCATTAGACAAGGCTGATTTATCCGCCAAGCCGGGCGAGCTGACCGCCATTATCGGTGAATCCGGCTCCGGTAAATCCACCCTGCTCTCCGTTGCTGCTGGCCTGGTCACTCCGACTTCTGGCCGCGTAGAAGTCGCCGGCATCGATCTCACCGGCGCGGATGATAAGACCCGTTCCAAGGTGCGCCGTGAGAATATCGGCGTGATTTTCCAGCAAGCAAACCTCTTGGCATCGTTGACGGTGCGCGAACAGCTGCTGATTATGGACCACATCCGCGGGGTGCGCATGCGCCCGCAGCGTGCCGATGAGTTGCTCGAGCAGGTCGGTTTGGCCAACCTGGGTAGTCGCCGCATGGCGCAGCTTTCCGGTGGTCAGCGCCAGCGTGTCAATATCGCGCGCGCCTTGATGGCCGAGCCAGCGCTTTTGCTTGCCGATGAGCCCACCTCCGCCCTTGACTCCTCCCTGTCCCAGGAAATCATGGCGTTGATTGCGAAACTTACCCGCGAAATGAACACCGCCACCGTGATGGTCACCCACGACCGCCGTCTGCTGGACTACGTCGACCAAGCTGTCGAAGTCCGCGACGGGCGCGTTGCAAATGCTGACGCGCGGGTGTCGCACTAGCGTGCTCCACCGCAGGTGGCTTAGGATTAGCGGTTGTTTAACTTGGCGATAGCCCGGCTTAGAGCTGTGGCTATCGCCATTGCTGTCGTTGGAGCATAACCTTCCGGCTGTTTGGCTGACAGCGCTGCAGCATGCGCGTGAATAGCTACCGCCGAAAGCAGGGTTTCCTGCATCGAGGGTTGCATCGAATCTTGGGTGGGGTGATGTACGGAGCGCCACGCGAGCAAAGCACCAATAACGCCTGCGAGTACATCGCCAGAACCTGCGGTAGCCGCGAAAGAATTCCCGGTATTTATACTTACCGGCAGCTCATGCGGGGAAGTAATCGTGGTGATACGCCCCTTGAGTAGGATGTGGCAGCCAAGCTCATCACTGAGCTGTTGCTGACTTTTACCACCTAGACGTGCGAATTCGCCGGCGTGCGGGGTTAAGACTGCCCCGCGCACACGCTCGCGCAGGTGCGGATGCTGAGCGATTAAGGTGATGGCATCGGCGTCGATAACCACCGGAAGCTTGGAATCTAGAATCTCTTCAAGCTCAGAAAGCGCAGCATCGTCGGTACCGCGGCCAGGGCCCACCACCCAGGCATCCACGCGCCGGGCTGCGGCAACGTCTTTGACGGGAACAACCTCAGGAAAGTTCGTGATATCGCCGATGGTCAGCACCATCGAAGTAGTGGTGTGCACAGCACCTGCGGTACACATGATGCCAGCACCTGGGAATTGCTCACTTCCTGCAGCAATACCCGTGACGCCATGGGTGTATTTATTATCAAAAATCCCTGGAATAAGCCGCGGAATGGGACCGGTATCAGCCAGGCGAGCAATACCTTCAGGCAGCGGCGATTCCCACAGGTTGCTATCGCAGCTGGGCTCAGCGCTGGTATAACCCACGGGCGCATGCTTGCCGATGATCTCCGCTAGCCCAATATCCGCAATCAACACCTCGCCGCACTCAGGATGCTCGGCGTGCACGGTGCGCGCGTGACCGAAGGTAATCGTGGCATCAGCAATCACGCTGCGCTGGGTTCCACAGCCCGTGGGAGCATCAATGCTTAAGACTTTCTTCCCGCACGCCATCAAGTCCGCTACTTCATCTGACGCCGCGCGTGATGAACCCAGACCCGCGACCGCGTCAATTACTAGGTCATACGTACCGTTCGTCGAGGCGTCTTGCGCTGAGACGACCTGTCCGCCAGCTGCAAGAAAAGTATTGTGCGCTGCTTCGTGTGCGGTGTCAGCTGTTAGAACGGCGTGCACCGTGTGCCCTTGCAGTGCTAAATGCGCGCCGGCAAAAAGTCCATCGCCACCATTGCCGCCAGGCCCTGCCACCACGAGGATGCGGGCAGGCTCAGTCTGTCCAGGTAGGGGGAGCAGCGCGGCGGCGCCTTCCGCGCAGGCTTGAGCGGCTTTCTTCATCAACGCATCGGGCTCTACTTCGCGTGATAGAAGTTCTTCTTCGGCAGCGCGCGCAGCCTCCAGGCTAAAAACCGGGCTTAAAGCAGGGGCTATCGTTGACACGTCGCGCACCAAAATACCTTTCGACCTTCCATAATGCGTGAGACCACCGGGGTTCCGCAGACATAACACGGCAAGCCCTCGCGTCGGTAGACATAGACTTCACCACCGTGGTCATCCTTGCGGGGATCGCGTCCCATCGCCTCAGGGGTGTGCTCGGGCGCGACCGTATCAATCCGGCCCACGTCCACGCCATCTTGCATCAATGCCACGAGGTCTTGCCACAGCGCGGAAAACTCGGCATCGGAAAGCTCATTTCCCGGGCGAAATGGCACAATCTGCTGGCGGAATAACACCTCGGTCCGATAAATACTCCCGACCCCGGCAAAGAGTCCCTGGTCTAACAACAAGGACCCAATCGCACGCTTGGAACGCTGCACCTTCGCCTGCAGCGGTGCCGGATCGGTGCCGGCTATCAGCGGATCCCAGCCGACCTTCGCAAGCTGTGCTTCATATTCTTCTTCGGTAATCAGTCGGCACCACTGCGGACCCCGCAAATTCGCGGCCTGCTCGCCATTAGAAATGTGCAGCCTAATCTGCCCACGCAGGGTATCCGGGTCTTCAAATAAAAACTGCCCGATAAGCCCTAAGTGGATGTAGATGATGTGGGAGGGCGAGGGGGCATCGAAAAGCAAGAAAAGATGCTTCCCCCATGCCTCAGCGCGCTCCAAGCGGTGCCCATCTAACTGCTCGGCCTCCGCGGCAAAACGGCCTTGAGGTGAGGACACCTGCAAATCCATCCCGCGAAAATCTCGATTAAACGTGTGGGCTAAACGGTGAATTACGTGTCCTTCAGGCATATTGAATAGTTTATAAGTTTTTCCGGTACATTCAGTGATTGAACGCGAACGAGAAAGGCACACTAGATGACGCATGCACAAGGATTCGACCGAGAGAAATACATCTTGTTGCAATCCGAACACATCAACAAAAGGCGTGCAGACATCGGAGGCCGGCTCTACCTAGAAATGGGAGGCAAGCTTTTCGACGACATGCACGCCTCTCGCGTTTTACCTGGCTTCACGCCGGACAATAAAATTGCGATGCTTCAGCGCATTAAAGATGATGTCGAGATTTTGGTGTGCATCAACGCCAAAGATATCGCGCGGCAAAAAGTCCGCGCCGACTTAGGCATCTTGTACGAAGATGATGTGTTGCGTTTGATTGATATCTTCCGCGAGCGCGGATTTTTGGTCGAACACGTTGTGATGACCCAGTTTGAAGAAAGCAATGAGCAGGCAGTCGCAGTAGTTGAGCGCCTGCGCCGGTTGGGTCTCAAGGTTGCAAAACACCGCACGATTGCCGGTTATCCCACCAATACTGATGTCATTGTCTCCGAAGAAGGCTTTGGCAAGAATGAATACGCCGAGGTCACCCGCGACCTCGTGGTGGTCACCGCACCGGGACCGGGCTCCGGCAAGCTGGCAACGGCCCTGTCGCAGGTCTACCACGAACTGAACTCCGGGAAGACGGCTGGCTACGCGAAGTTTGAAACTTTCCCCGTGTGGAACCTACCGCTGGAACACCCAGTGAACCTGGCTTATGAGGCTGCGACCGTGGACTTAAATGACGCCAACGTCATTGACCACTTCCATCTCAAGGCCCATGGTGAGTCCGCGGTCAACTACAACCGCGACGTCGAAGCCTTCCCGCTGCTCTCGGCGCTGTTGGAGAAAATGACCGGGCATGTGCCTTATCAGTCTCCGACGGACATGGGCGTAAATATGGTGGGCTTTTGCATCACCGATGATAAAGTCTGCCGCAAAGCCAGTGAGCAGGAAATCATTCGCCGCTATTTCAAGACGCTTGTCGATGAAGCCCGCGCCGGCCTTGATGATGTTTGGTCCTCGCGCGCCGCTGTGGTCATGGCCAAAGCTGGCATTAAAGAAACCGACCGCCGCGTAGTGGCTCCCGCACGCATGCGCGCCGAAGAAACCGGCGATGCCGCATCCGCCATTGAGCTTGCCGATGGCACCATCATTCGTGGCCGCACCTCCGAACTTTTGGGCTGCTCAGCAGCGATGCTGCTTAACGCACTCAAGTACTTGGCCGGCATTGAGGACGAGACCTTGTTGCTCTCACCAGAGTCCATTGAGCCGATTCAGTCGCTCAAGACTAAGCACTTAGGCTCGCTGAACCCGCGACTGCACACCGATGAAGTATTGATTGCGTTGTCTGTGTCTGCAGCGAAAGACGAAAATGCGCGCCGGGCTCTTGATGTCATCAAGCAGCTGCGTGGCTGCGACGTGCACACCACCACGATCCTCGGTTCGGTCGACGAAGGCATCTTCCGTAACCTCGGCGTGCTGGTAACCTCCGACCCAGTCTTCGCGCGCAAGAAGGCCTTGTACCAAAAGCGGTAGATTTTCCGAAAGGAAAATCAACCGGGGGAATATTCGGGGTGCGACAACACTAACTCGAGAAGAGGCGGAAAGCGGACGAAGCCCACGATTCCACAAAGTGGAATTACGGGTTTAGACTAATGCCCGTGAGCATCGGCAAAATTCTTCTCTACTACAGCTTTACCCCTCTCAAAGACCCAGAGGCCATCATGTTGTGGCAACGCGACCTCTGCGAATCCTTGGGTCTGAAGGGGCGTATTTTGATCTCCGAACACGGTATTAACGGCACCGTGGGCGGAGACATGGAAGCGTGCAAAAAATACGTACGCAAAACCAGGGAATACCCAGGCTTTAAGAAGATGGCCTTCAAATGGTCCGACGGCGATGCCGAAGACTTCCCGCGTCTGTCGGTCAAAGTCCGCGACGAAATCGTTGCCTTTGGCGCGCCGGGTGAGCTGAAAGTCGATGAAGACGGTGTCATCGGCGGCGGTGTGCACCTCAAGCCAGAAGAGGTCAACGAGCTTGTTGAAAAGCATGGTGATGACGTGGTCTTCTTCGATGGCCGTAACGCGATGGAAGCCGAAATCGGCAAGTTCAAAAATGCCGTGGTGCCCGATGTGAAAACCACGCACGATTTCATCAAAGAAATCGAATCCGGCAAATATGACTGGATGAAAGACCGCCCGATTGTCTCCTACTGCACCGGCGGTATTCGCTGCGAGATTCTATCCGTGCTGATGAAAAACCGCGGCTTCAAAGACGTCTACCAAATCGACGGCGGTATCGTGCGCTACGGCGAAAAGTACGGCAACGAGGGCCTGTGGGAAGGCTCCATGTACGTCTTTGACAAGCGCATGCACCACGAATTTGGTGCTGGCGTCAACGACCCCGGATTCATTCAACTGGGCCACTGCGTGCAATGCGGTGCCGGTACCAATACCTTCGTCAACTGCGTTAACGAAGATACCTGCCGCCAGCAGGTGTTGCTGTGTGACGACTGCGCTGCGCACACCGCGACTGCCAATTGCGGCCGTGAAGACTGCCAACAAGTAGCAGCGGAGCTTGCCGCTGTCGAAGCGGGCGATGAAGCGGGCACTGAAACTGACTAGGAGTTCAGCACGTTCGAGAGCTCCAGCAGGGTTTGCAGCAGCCAGAACATGCAGTGTGGAACCATGATCCAAAAGGCGCCCATCCATGGGCGCCAGCGTAAGTAGCTGCGCAGTTTGCGAACCAGAATAAGCCCGGAGGCTAAAAGGCCAACGATGGGGACGATTGATGCGCCAATGATCCAGATGACTCGCTGAGTATTGGAACAAAACCATACGGCTTCGCCGGCGGTACAGTCTGGGCCGCCCACCAGGCGGAAAATGACCAGGAGTCCGATCGCGATAGCGAAGGAAAGCGTGACCGTGATGATGGTAAACCACACGGCTTGACGTGTGGAAGCGCGGTTTAACTCGGCGATTTTTGCCGGGTCTGGCTCATCGGCTAAGTCATCGAGCGAGTGCGGTTCCGGACGCGGCATATTGGCAAAGTCCGCGTCCGTGGACAGATCATTTTCAGGGTGATCTGGACCTGTGAAATCAAATCGACGAGCGCTCATGCATTTAACCCTACTAGCTTGCTTTCCGCGAAGGCCATACGATGATCGGTACCGAAAGATGCGGCAGCAATTCCGTGGCGCGGGAACCAATAAATACGCGTTCGATAGCGCCCATCGGAGTAGAGCCCAAGCAGATTAAATCGCCCTTCTTCCACTTCAAAGAGTCGACTGCTGCGCGCCATCCCTTCCCAGAACCAATCTCAGTACGGATTTCTAGATCGGGAAATTGTTCGCCCACCTTCTCGCGCGCGATATCGAGGCGCCCTAAGGAATGCTCGCGCCACTGCGAAGTCAGTTCTAAAGCAACGTCGAGCTTGTCGTGAATAGGTGCGGCAACTAGTCCATGCGAAGAAAAGACGACGATGCGCAGGGGAACTTTCCACTGGGCGGCGAGCTGGGCGGCATCGAGAAGCGCGGGCAAATCATTGCTGCCTTGCTCCTCAGTCATCGCAAAATTCAAACGAGTGACACCATGTTTGGATAGTTTCACCGCGCGCGGGGTAAGGCCTACGGGAATAGGCGAGTAGTGCAAAAGGCTATCGGCGGTCGAACCCGCCACGAAGCGACCTTTCGCTGCACCTTGGTTTGTTCCTAAGAGCACCAAGTCGGCCTCAAAGTCCTCAGCAGCTTGGGTTAAAAGCTGCGGCTTGGAAGGACCATCCATGAGCACGGAATAGTCCTTGTTCCACTGATCGCGGGCAATCCCTGCTGCCTGCAAAGTACTTTTGACCGCTTGCTTGCAGGCCTTAGCTTCCTGGGCAAACCATTTATGGTACTTTCCGCCCAATTTCTGCATGGAAACTTCATGCCAGGGTTGGACGAAGGCGGAAACTACCCGAACCTCAATTTTCGTGGTGCGAGCAAGCCAAGCGGCATACTCGATCGGTTCAGTGCCGCCGGAAGCCGGCGTCCAAGAAATAAGGATGCGAAAAGCGCGATTATCTGAATTCAGCGGCATAAAGAAACAACGTCAGGTCAAAGGGATGCGTTCTACACCCTCATCTTAGAGATCCGACACTATTTCTGTGAATCCTGGGTAGGGCGATAAATTTCCGCGAGCTTATTAATCAAATCGGAAACCTCACGTGCTGTTTGCAAACCCTCAGCATCCAGCCACCGCAGAATCTCTGCTAAAGCCTCGGCACGTTCGTCGCTAACGCGCTGAAGTTCGGCTTCGCCCTTCTTAGTCAGCTGCACCATAACGCCGCGGCGGTCTTTTTCATCGCGGCTACGCTCAATAAGATTGCGTTGTTCTAATTGATAAAGCGCATTAGATGCCGTGGGCATGCGGATAAGCTCAGCGGCCGCGACCTGGCTAACGCGCGCTGCGCCGCGAGCTTTGAGCTGGTTCATAATCGAGACCTGCGAAGTGGTAAGCGATCCACCTTCGGTGGTGCGCTGAAAAATCACGACTAATTTATTAAGCGCCGGTTGAATATCCGTTGCGACTTCTAGGGCGTCTTCGAGACTGGACGGGGAGTTTTTATTAGCTTCGGTCATAAAAATATGATACCGCCCACCTCGCCCGATGTGTTGTTAATTGACCAAAACGTTAGGTTTTGTGCCCCAAAATATTTCCGTATAAAGCTAAACCACACTTTCGGGGGCTAACGCATGTGAGAGCGTGTCCGAAAGCGTGGTTTTGCAAGCTAGTTGGCGTCGACGATGAAGGCTTCGAGTGCAGCGCGCGCTTCATCGTCAGGCATTTGCTGCGGCGGGGACTTCATCAAATAGGCCGAAGCCGGCAGGATGGGTCCGCCGATGCCGCGGTCGAGCGCAATCTTCGCCGCGCGTACAGCGTCAATGATGATGCCGGCCGAGTTCGGAGAATCCCAAACCTCGAGCTTGTACTCCAGGTTTAGCGGAACCTCACCGAACGCGGAGCCTTCCAAGCGGACATAGGCCCACTTGCGGTCATCGAGCCACTCGACGTAGTCGGATGGACCGATGTGCACGTTGCGGTCTTCCTTCTTGCCCGCGAGCGGGGAATCCTTCAAGTTAGAAGTAACAGCTTGAGTCTTGGAGATCTTCTTGGATTCCAAACGGTTGCGGTCCAACATGTTTTTAAAATCCATGTTGCCGCCGACATTGAGCTGCATGGTGCGCTCGAGGCGCACGCCGCGGTCTTCAAAGAGCTTGGCCATCACGCGGTGGGTAATCGTTGCGCCGACCTGGGACTTGATGTCATCACCAACAATAGGAACGCCAGCGTCGGTGAACTTCTTAGCCCACTCAGGATCGGAGGCAATAAAGACTGGCAAGGCATTGACGAAAGCACAGCCGGCATCGATAGCTGCCTGGGCGTAGAACTTATCCGCTTCTTCTGAGCCGACTGGAAGGTAGGAGACTACGACCTCTGCGCCGGAATCTTTCAGAGCCTGGACGACATCGACTGCCTCTGCGTCAGATTCTTCAATAGTTTCCAGGTAATGTGTGCCCAAACCGTCTAAAGTGACACCGCGCTGTACTTCCACACCCAGATGGGGCAGCTCAGCAATGGTGATGGTGCAGTTGCGGGATGCGCGGGTGGCATCGGAAAGATCTTGGCCTACCTTGGCTGCATCGACGTCGAAGGCTGCAACGAACTCAATATCGCCAACGTGGTAGTCGCCAAACTGTGCATGCATGAGGCCGGGAATTTTTTCATCGACCGCGGCGTTGCGGTAGTACTCCACGCCTTGGATAAGGGAAGTGGCGCAATTGCCAATGCCAACGATGGCAACCTTTACTTGTGAGGCCATTTTCTAAATGTGCTCCTTGATTATAATTTTTGGTTAAGCCTTGAACTCCCAACCCTAGGGAGGAAGGCTTCTCAAGTGCTACTTTGTGGCGAGGTGGATCGATAAAGTTGATGATATGAAGGTGGAAAAAGTGAGTGGCATAACACCTCAAGTGGCGTATAAGCACAAGGTGTCCCATGAATGGGAACGCGCAGCGACCCTGCGCGAGCTGCGGGCCGGACGGCTGGCGCAAGACGATGTCTGCGACGCTGACTTTTTGCTGCGCGCGGCAGCCACCCACCACGGTGTTGATTCGAAACGTGCCTGCCCCATTTGTGGCTCTGTACTGCGCAATACGCGCTGGGTCTATGGCGAAGTCTTGGGGCGGCGCGCGGGTAGTGCGCGCAGTGAGAAAGAAATCGCCGAATTTGTTGCAGAAGGCTTAGAATTTACTGTTCATACCGTAGAGGTTTGTCGAAGCTGTCGATGGAACCACCTTTTAACCTCCGAAGTCGCCTTTCGAAAGTGTTAACGTGCATGTATCGCAGTAGTATTAGACCCCAGTGATATACCCGGCGACTATTAAAGCTATATGGAAGTAAGGCGCGTTTAGGTGAGCGATAAGAAGGAAACGACTCCGTCTGCAGGCGGTAGGCGCAGGAAAAGCACCCGCCGTTGGCCGTGGATTGTGCTCATTATTGCCGCAATCTGCATCGTCATTCCCGGCGGAATGTTTGCGTATGCGTATGTGCAGTATGAGGTTCCCGAGCCAGAAGACCTGGCTAATAACCAGATTTCGACGATCTACGCTTCGGATAACAATACGCAGCTCGCGCGGATTGTGCCGCCGGAAGGAAACCGCACCCACGTGAGCTTAGAAGAGATCCCAGATCATGTCGAAAGCGCCGTTTTGGCTGCTGAAGACCGTGACTTCTGGACCAACTCAGGTTTCTCTTTTACCGGCCTGATGCGCGCGGTCGTCGGCAAGGTTACTGGCGATGACTCCGCCGGTGGTGGCTCGACAATTACCCAGCAGTACGTGAAAAACACGCTGGTCGGCAATGAGATCTCCTATGTGCGTAAAGCACGTGAGCTGGTGTATTCCATCAAGATGACCAACCAGTGGTCGAAGGAAGACATCCTCAACGCTTATCTCAACACCGTGTACTTCGGCCGCAACGCTTACGGTCTGCAGGCCGCTTCTTTGGCGTACTTCGACAAAGATGTTGAAGAGCTCACCGTCGAAGAAGGCGCCATGCTCGCCGGCATTATCCAGGCACCAAGTAACTGGGACCCAGCTGTTGATGCTCAACAGTCTGAGCAGCGCTGGAATTACGTGCTCGATGGATTGGTAGAAATGGACACGCTACCAGCCGAAGAGCGCGCTGGCATGCAATTTCCGCACACCGTAGAACCATCGGCGGTGTCGGCTTATACCGAAGCCACCGGTGCGAATGGGCACATTAAGAACAAGGTGATTGAGGAACTCGAAGAAGTTGGCATCTCCGAAGATGACGTCAACACTCGCGGTTTGCGTATTACCACCACGATTGACCCGACTGTGCAAAATGCCAGCGTCGATGCAGTCGATGCCAACCTTGCTCCGCTGCAAGAAGATGCGCGTGCGGCAGCGGTGACCATCGATCCATCGACAGGCGCAGTGCGTGGCTACTTCGGTGGGAACGAGGCTGAGGGTTGGGACTATGCCAATGGTCCTACTGAAACCGGTTCGACTTTCAAGGTGATGGCACTTGCGGCAGCGCTGCAGCAAGGTATCCCGCTGAGCCAGAACTACTCTTCGGCGCCTTATGACCTGCACGGGATTACCGTGGGTAATGTTTCAAATACCACCTGTGGCGTGTGCTCTATTGAAGAAGCGTTGATGCACTCCTACAACACTTCCTTTATGCGTCTGCAGGCGGATTTGGAAAACACCACCCAGGACACCGCTGACATGGCTTATGCCTTGGGCGTGGCCAAGTCCTTGCCGGGCATTGAGCGCACCTTGACCGAAAATGGCGAGCAGCCTTATGAAGGCATCGTGCTGGGCCAGTACCGCTCCCGCCCGCTGGATATGGCTGTAGCGATGGCAACTTTAACCAACCGCGGCGTGTGGCACGACCCGTACTTTGTTCAGCGCGTAGAAACCAACTCCGGTGAAGTACTCTACGAGCACCCTGTTGATGAGGGCGAGCGCCGCGTTTCCCAGCAGGTAGCCGACAATGTCATCCAGGCGATGAAGCCTATTGCAGGATGGTCCAACGGTGCTTTGGCAGGTGGCCGCGAGTCAGCTGCGAAGACCGGTACCCACCAGTTGGGTGATACGGGCCTGAACAAGGACACCTGGATGATTGGTTCGACGCCACAGTTGGCATCGGCTGTCTGGGTTGGTGCTGCGGATAATGCCTCTGCGATTAATAACGCCTGGGGTGGTGTCATGTACGGCGCCGGTGCACCAACGCAAATTTGGAAGCAGATTCTAGACACTTCGCTTGCCGATGCCGAGTGGGAGTCCTTCCCACAAGCCGTGCCCGTAAGTTACGGTTTCAATGAGCTCTCCAACGCCACAGCGTGGGATCCATCTTGGAACTATGACTCCTCCGGTGATGCAGCAACAACTGGAGATTCTGAGACTGACGGTGAAGGCACCGAAGGTGATGAAGACGGCAACGATGAGGCGAACCGCGAAGAAGAGCAGTCGCCGGAGAACACGAGTCCATCAAACGGCGGCGGCAACAACGGCGACAATGGCGGTGGTGGAGGCGGTGGCGGTAATGAACCGAACCTGCCGCAACCGCCGACAGTCGATGATGTCATTGGTGACTTAGAAGATCTCTTCAACTAAGCACTGACCAAAGGGCCGACTTAAGGATCGTTGGTTTTAGCCGGTGATGGGCCATAATGATAGCCATGAGTGTTGTCACCATCATCGGTATCGCGTCAATTGGCTTGGGCTTTATCTGCGTTCTGAGCGCTTATTACACCTTCCAGCGCGGTAAAGACCGCCGGGTTCCGCTGGCGCTGGGAATTGCGGCACTTGTCCTTTTGACCATCATTCCGGTTACCTGCGCGGTATTTTATGCCGCGACCTCGCACGGCTATTAAATCTACAGAGATTTTGCTGGTGCGGGGGATTTTCGATCCGTGCTGCTTTGCGGTACGCTGTTGAGGTTGCTTGACGCAACGTACCCTCCTGCCATGTCCGCAAAGGTGATGTGGCCGAAACTACTAGACCATAGGAGGTGATGAGGTCCGTGCGTCACTACGAAGTCATGATCATTTTGGATCCGAGCCAAGATGAACGCACTGTAACCCCGTCCCTAGACAAGTTCCTCGAGACCGTTCGCTCTGAAGGCGGCAAGGTTGAGAACGTTGATGTGTGGGGCAAGCGTCGCTTGCTGTACCCAATCAACAAGAAGGAAGAGGGCGTTTACGCTGTTGTAAATCTCGAGTGCGAGTCTGCGACCGTGCTGGAGTTCGACCGTCGCCTGAGCCTGAACGACTCTGTTCTGCGAACCAAGGTTCTGCGCACAGACAGCAAATAACGGATACTGGGGCTTAACTCATTAATCCGATTCTCAAGGAGTAGGCAAATACCATGGCACAGGGCGATACCAATATCACGGTCGTTGGCAACATTGTTGCTGACCCAGAGCTGCGTTTTACCCCGTCGGGTGCACCAGTCGCGAACTTTCGCGTAGCGTCCACCCCGCGTCGCTTCAATTCCCAGACTAATCAGTGGGAAGACGGCGAGGCTATGTTTTTGACGTGCAACGTTTGGCGCCAGGCAGCTGAGAATGTCGCAGAATCCCTGACTAAGGGCATGCGCATTGTCGTTACCGGTCGTTTAAAGGCACGGTCTTTCCAAACCCGTGAGGGTGAGAATCGTACCGTCTTTGAAATTGACGTTGATGAGGTCGGGCCATCGCTACGCTATGCCACCGCACAAGTTAACCGTAATCCACGTGAGGGTGGACAAGGCGGCAACTTTGGCGGAAATCAAGGCGGCGGACAACCTGGTGGAAACCAGGGCGGCGGCAACCAAGGTGGCTTTGGTGGAGGATTCGGTGGAAATCAATCTTCCGGTGCGCAGTCACAGCCAGCTAATGACCCTTGGAACTCCGCTCCACCAGCTGGTGGATTCGGCGGAGATGACGAACCCCCGTTCTAAATTTACTGTCAGCGATTAATCAACATTCAACTTAAAAACATATAAGTGAAAGGCAGGGATCATGAAGCTGATCCTCACCGCTGCCGTTGATAACCTCGGCGCTCCAGGCGAAGTTGTTGAGGTTAAGAACGGTTACGGACGTAACTACCTGCTTCCACGCGGTTTGGCAATTGTTGCTACCCGCGGCGCTGAGAAGCAGATTGAAGGCATCAAGCGTGCACAGGAAGCTCGCGCAATCCGCGACTTGGACCATGCACGTGAGGTCCGCACTCAGCTCGAGCAGCTGGAGAAGGTTGTTGTCGAGGTCAAGACCTCCGACAAGGGCAAGCTCTTCGGTTCTGTTACCGCTGATGATATTGTTGCCGCAGTCAAGAAGGCTGGCGGCCCTAACTTGGACAAGCGAATCATCGAATTGCCAAAGGGCCTAGTCAAGAAGACTGGCAACTACCAGGTCGAGGTCAAGCTGCACGCTGACGTTCTCGGCAAGATTAATTTCTCGGTCGTCGCTGCCTAATAATTGGCGCGTTCGACGGTCATAATTTCTAGAAATTTATAGACCCAACGACAACAGCATTTAGCGCGCAGGCCCCGAAGTATCATTCCTATGTGAGGTGGGAATGGCATCGGGGCCTGCGCGCTTTTTATCTGTGGACAACTGTGCACTATTGTGGATAACTGTGGATAACTTCGCAAACCTGTGGATAACTTCAGCTAGATAGGTGCATCGAAAAGCGCTGCTCTAAGCTGCTATTTTCGTAGCAGAAACCACCGGTGAGCTGTGTAAATGGGATTAGTTCAAACTATTCCCCAGGGTTAAAAAGGGAAAACTGCCGCTGACCTGCAAATTGCACAGGCAGCTGTGGATAACTGTGGATAACTATCCCCAAGATGTGTTCAAGTTGTGCCCAAGCGAAGGTTGCGTGGACGTACTAGGCTAGAAGAGGCCTTTAATAATGAAAGGGAAAAGTCGATGACGTCGAGTATGGGAGCAAGTTTCGACGACGATAACTACCTGCCGCCGGAAGAGCCGGCGCCGGAGTCTTTCGATATCCCCGAAGCAAGCTATCCGTCCAATAATTACGGCGGTGGCCGACGCAAATACGGTAAGCGTGATGAGCTGGAAAACCCGCAACGCTACGGGGAGTTCCGTCAGCCGCCGTCGGATAAAGATGCCGAGCAGGGCGTACTCGGTGCGATGTTGCTGTCGCCTGCGTCAGTCATTGAGGTTATCGATGAAGTCGACCCGGAGGATTTCTACTATCCTGCCCACCAGCTGATCTATGCTGCGATGCTGGACTTGTACTCCGATGGCACCGACATTGACCCAGTGATTGTTGCGAGCCGTCTGGACCGCCAGCAAAACCTGGAGCGCATCGGCGGCGCGGTGTACCTGCACACCTTGTTGGCAACGGTGCCAACGGCCGCCAATGCCCGTTATTACGCCGAGATTGTCGCTGAGAAGGCGCTGCTGCGCAAGCTTGTCGATGCTGGCACGCGCGTGGTCCAACTCGGCTTTAATGGCGATGAGGATGCGGAAATTGAAACCGTGTTGGACTTAGCGCAGCAGGAAATCTTCAAGGTTGCGCAGAAGAAGACCACGGAAGATTACAAGGTCATTGGTGACCTGATCATCCCGACCATCGATGAGCTCACCGCGCTGCAGAATAATGGTGGCTTAGAATCCGGTGTTCCCACCGGTTTCATTGACTTAGATAACTTGACCAACGGTCTGCACGCGGGACAGATGATTATTATCGCGGCGCGTCCAGGTGTTGGTAAGTCGACTTTGGCGCTGGACTTTATGCGCTCGTGTTCGCTGCATCATAATAAGGGCTCGGTGGTCTTTTCTCTGGAAATGAGTGCCTCAGAAATCGTGATGCGTTTGCTGTCTGCAGAATCTGAGGTCAAGCTGTCGGATATGCGCTCTGGCAAAGTCTCTGGTGAAGACTGGGAGCGCCTGACCGATACGTTAAACCGCATTCAGGATGCACCGCTCTACATCGATGATTCCCCGAACCTGACCATGATGGAGATCCGAACCAAGGCGCGCCGTCTCAAGCAGCAACAGGGCTTGGATTTGGTTGTGCTGGACTACCTGCAGCTGATGAGCTCAGGTAAGAAGGTTGAATCGCGTCAGCAAGAGGTCTCGGAATTTTCCCGTCAGCTGAAGCTCTTGGCGAAGGAACTCGAAGTACCAGTCATCGCTATTTCCCAGCTAAACCGTGGCCCCGAGTCGCGTACTGATAAAAAGCCGCAGTTGGCTGACCTTCGTGAGTCTGGCTCGTTGGAGCAGGACGCCGATATGGTTATGCTGCTGTACCGTCCTGACTCCCAAGACCGCGACAATGAGCGCGCCGGTGAGGCCGATATTATTTTGGCGAAGCACCGTGGTGGCCCTATCGATACCGTCCAGGTTGCGCACCAGTTGCACTACTCGAAGTTCGTGAATATGGCTCACGGCTAGTCCGCGATGTATTAAATTCATCACAGCTTGTTGGCCTAAAAGTCAGAGAGGCTGTGACACCAACGGTGCTAGGCTGTATTCGTACTGGTTAAGACGTTATTTACTGGTATTATGAGGCTTTCCTATCTAAGTGTGACCATAGATAGGAAAGCCTTTCCATCGATGAAATCCCTGCTCACAGGTGGCAATGTTAGTGCTACCGACGAATTGTGAGGAGGAAAGATGAGTATTTCGGTATCCCGCACCACCACTGCGACCGTGTTGTCGAATGTTCCCCGCGATATCCGCGAGATTGAACGCCAGGCACCTCGTCCTTCGGGCTTTGCTGCACTTCTAGCCCGCGTCTTTGGTGCCAAGCATAATTAAAAGTATTCACACGCTAAATGACAGCGTGTGTGGGCCTTCGCTGTTAACTAGCGAGGGCCTTTCCTTTGTTTTCCGGCAGAGTAAAGGCGGCGATGGCTGCGATTGCAAAGGCGCTAGCGAAGAGAACGAAGAGCCAGGGCTGTCCGGCGGCAGCGAGAATCGGCGGCACGATCAGCGGGGAGATGATCGAGGCGATGCGGCCAAAGCCAGCTGCAGCGCCGGTGCCGCGGCCGCGAATGTGGGTGGGGTAGAGCTCAGGGCCAATCGCATAAAGCGCGCCCCAGGCGCCGAGGTTGAAGAAGGACAGGAAGCAGCCGGCGATGATGATGCTGACTTCGGAATCTGCCAGGCCAAAGGCGCCGGCGGACACTGCGGAGCCGACTAAGAATACTGCAAGCGTTACTCGTCGCCCCCAGACTTCAATAAGCCAAGCGGCAGCGGCGTAGCCCGGCAGCTGCGCGAGCGTAATGATGAGGGTAAAGCTAAACGAGCGCACCAGCGTAAAACCATCGGCGACCAACAGCGAAGGAATCCAGATGAATGCGCCGTAGTAGGACAAGTTGATGCAAAACCAGATAATCCACAAAGCAGCGGTACGTGCGCGCAGACGCGATGACCAGATAGAGGATCCTTCAAAAGCTTCATCGAGCGCTACCTCTGGGGCGAGATCTGAGTCGAGATTCTTGCCCTCGGCTAAAGCGGCGTTTTCGAAAGAAATAACAATTTCTTCAGCCTCTTGATGGCGATTCTTCGCCTCGAGGTAGCGGACGGATTCGGGCAGGGCTAAGCGGACATAGAGCGCATAGGCTGCTGGAACCATGCCGATAGCTAATGCCCAGCGCCAGCCGGAGTCAGAGGCACCGACGACGAAGGTGCCAATGATAGCGGCTGCAATCCAGCCGGCGGCCCAAAAGGCCTCAAGTAAAACCACCATGCGCCCGCGGATGCGGCGAGGAGCAAACTCAGAGATAAGTGTTGAGGCAACAGGGAGCTCGGCGCCTAAGCCCAGCCCGACGATAAAACGCAGAGCAATGAGCACGGCAAGCCCGGTTGCCAGTGCCGAAGCGCCGGTCGCGAGCCCGTAAACCAATAAGGTAAGGGCGAAGACATGCCTGCGGCCGAATTTATCAGCCAGTAATCCGCCCAAGCTGGCGCCGAGCGCCATTCCGACAAAACCGGCGGTGGCAATCCAGGAGGTCTGGGTTGATTCTAAGTTCCAGTGCACCGCTAGCGCGGCCATGATGAAAGAGATAAGTCCGACGTCCATGGCGTCGAGCGCCCAGCCGACGCCGGAACCTACCAATAGCTTTTTGTGTTTGGAGGTTACCGGCAGCCGGTCAAGGCGCTCGTTTTTGCTTAGAGAAGAAGCACTAGTTTGAGTCATGGGCGCTGATAGTAAACAACGCGATAGGTTTCTGCCTAATGGGCTAAAACCTAATGGGTGTGGAAGGACCGCAAGCGTAGGGAGTTGCCAACCACGAACACGGAGCTAAAAGCCATGGCCAGCCCTGCAAAGAGCGGGTTTAGGAAACCAGCAGCAGCGACTGGAATCAAGAGCACGTTGTAGGCGAAGGCCCAGAATAAATTACCTTTAATCGTGCTAAACGTCTTGCGTGAAAGCAGGATTGCTGCTGCGGCTGAGCGCAGATCAGAGTTCATCAGCGTGATATCGGAAGCCTCAATGGCAACGTCGGTGCCCGCGCCCATCGCCAAGCCAAGATCGGCTTGGGCTAAGGCAGCGGCGTCGTTAACACCATCGCCGACCATCGCCACAGTCAGACCAGCATCTTGCAGTTGGCATACTTTCGCGACCTTTTCTTCAGGCATCACGCCGGCAAAGACGTGAGTCTCATCAATTCCGACTTCCCGTGCAACCGCATGCGCCGCACCGGCATTGTCGCCGGTGAGCAGATACGGGGTTAGGCCTAAATCCTTGAGCTGGGCAATGGCAGCAGCGGAGGTGTCCTTGATGGTATCGCGCACGGCAATAATTCCGGCCAGCTTGCTATCGATGCTCACCACAATCGCCGTGGCGCCGGATTCTTCGGCGGCCGTGAAGGCATCGGCAAGCTCGCCAAGCTCAGCGTGGCTTGCGCGGCCGATGGATACCAGCGCGCCTTCTACGGTGCCGGATACTCCGATCCCAGCCTCCGATTGAAAATCAGAAACGGGCAAGATGTCATCAGCATGCTTGACGATGGCCTGTGCAATCGGGTGTTCAGAACCAGATTCCACTGCCGCGGCGTAGTTGATGAGCTTGTGTGAATCCACGCCAGGAGCGGGGATAACGTCGCTTACGCTCATAACACCGGTGGTTACCGTGCCGGTTTTGTCTAAGACGATGGTGTCGACCTTCTTAGTGGACTCGAGAATCTCTGGACCTTTAATAAGCAGACCCAGCTGCGCGCCACGGCCGGTACCGACCAAAATCGCAGTCGGGGTAGCAAGACCCATCGCGCACGGGCACGCGATGATCAAGACCGATACTGCGGCGACAAACGCTGGGGCAATACCTTGCGCCAGCAGCAGGTGCGCAAAGAGCGCGACAACAGCGATGATTACTACCGCAGGGACAAAGACTTGCGCGATGCGGTCAACGAGGCGCTGCACCGGTGCCTTGGAAGACTGGGCTTCGGTGACCAGCTTGGCCATCTGTGACAAGGTGGTGTCTTCGCCCACGCGGGTAGCGCGAACAATGAGCTTTCCGGAGGTATTGATAGATGCGCCAGTAACGCGTGTGCCTTCTTGAACTTCCACCGGAACCGATTCGCCAGTCAACATGGATTCATCAACCGCAGAGAAGCCTTCGATGACTTCGCCGTCCGTGGCAATCTTTTCGCCTGGACGCACGACGAAGAGATCCCCAATTGCAAGGTCAGTGATGGGAATGCGGGTCTCTTTGCCATCGACAAGCAAAGATGCGTCTTTCGCACCCATATTCAACAGCGTGCGCAGCGCTTCTGAGGACTGCCCCTTCGCTTTAACCTCAAAATAGCGGCCCAGTAGCAAGAACGTGATGACCATGCCCACGGACTCCAGATAGATATGGTCCATCTGCGCGTTATTGGAGACAAGCTCCATGTGCATGCGCATTTCAGGCATGCCGGCGTGGCCGAAAACCATGACATACAGCGACCAGAAGTACGCCGCTGAAGTGCCCATCGTAATCAGCGTGTCCATGGTAAAGGAGCCGTGCTTAATATTTGTCCACGTCGCCTTGTGGAACGGGGCACCGCCATTGATGAAGACGATCGTGGCTAAAATGGCACTCAGCCATTGCCAGTAATCAAATTGCAGTGCCGGGATCATCGACACCAGCATGATGGGAAGGGACAGGGCACCAGACATAATCGTCAAGCGCTTGAGATGGCTCGCTTCTTCCTCGCGGGCAATGTCAGCTGGGGAGGCACCGTCAAGCGACTGTGTCTCGTCTTTTGATGCGTCGGCTTTCGCTGCTGGACTGGCGTCGTAGGCATCGTATCCGGCGTCTTGAATGACCTTGATGAGGTCCTCCGGCGCAGTCAAGCTGGGATCGTAGCTAACCGATGCAGACTCGGTGGCATAGTTAACGGTCGCATTGACGCCATCGACTTTGTTGAGCTTGCGCTCCACGCGTGACGAGCACGAGGTGCACGTCATGCCGGTGACGCCAAGATCGATGTGAGTGCTCATGGGGGATTAAACCACCTTGTAGCCTGCCTCCGCGACGGCTGCGGAGACCTGCTCATCTGTAAATCCTGCGCCTTCAACGGCAACCTGGCCGGTCTTGTGATCAGCGTTGACCGCGGTAACACCTGCGATTTCGCCGATTTCTTCCTGCACCGACATTTCGCAGTGGCCGCAGGTCATGCCTTCGACGGTGTAATTGGTAGTTGCCATGATGGATACTCCTTAAAGGTGGATGAATGTGCTCTAACAACCTTCATGATATACCCCCTTGGGGTATCTGACAAGGGCGTGCTGCGGGAATAGTTTGTCTTTCGGTACCGTTGAATACCAACAGAGCGGAAAATCCGAAACTTATTTAAGGAGAACAATGGCAACCGTAGAAGTAACCAAGGAAAATTTCGAAGAAACCACCATCGGTGAGGGCATTACGATTGTTGACGCATGGGCTGAATGGTGCGGACCATGCAAGCGCTTTGCTCCAGTCTTCGACAAGGCTTCTGAAGAGCATGAAGACATCACCTTTGCCAAGCTAGATACCGAAAATAACCAGGAACTAGCCGGTGCGCTGCAGATTCAGGCAATTCCTACCTTGATGGTCTTCCGCGATGGCATCCAGGTCTTTAACCAGGCTGGTGCTTTGCCACCTGCTGCTTTTGAGGATCTGATCAAGCAGGTTCGCGATTTGGATATGGATGCTGTTCGTGAACAGGTTGAGCAGCAGAAGAATCAGGGCTAATTCCAGCAAGTAATTGCCCCTTTTACTCGACGCTTTCTTGTGAGTGACGCTACACTCGCTAGAAAGCGTCTTTTTAATTGATTGAGAACATTTACAAGGAGTGAGGCGGGCGATGGCTAACCCATTTTCTAAGGGCTGGAAGCACTTGATGGCATCTTTCGATCAGAAAATTGACGAAAATGCTGACCCTAAGGTCCAGATTAAGCAGGCTGTGGAAGGCGCAAAGAAGCGCCACCAGGAAATTACCGAGTCAGCTTCGGAGATTATCGGCAATCAGCGGCAGCTGGAGCTGCGGTTAAACCGTTTGCTGAAATCCCAGGATGATTTGCAAACGCAGACCCGTCGCGCTCTAGAGCTAGCAGACAAGGCGCAATCTGACGGAGATTCAGCTACCGCGCAGGAGTACAACAACGCCGCCGAGGTTGTTGCGGCACAGCTGGTTGCCACGGATCAGGAAATCGAACAGGTCAAAGCCCAGCATGAATCTGCAACGCAGGCTGCGAAGCAGGCGCAGGAACAGCAAAAGCAGTCCGAGGCGCGACTGCGTGAGCAGCTCGCGCAGGTAGACCAGCTGATTGCGCAGGCGGACCAGGCCACCATGCAGGAGATGAACGCAGAGGCGCTCAGCTCCATGGATGATCTCACCCCTGATGGTTCGACCCCAACCTTGGACTCGGTGCGCGCAAAGATTGAAAAGCGCTACTCGAATGCACTTGGTGCCCAAGAGCTCTACCAAGCATCGGGCGGCAGCCGCATCCAAGAAGCCCTCGAGTCGACCGAAGATATGCGCGCAAAATCGCGTCTTGATGAAATCCGTGCCTCGATGGCAGGCGATAAGCAGCTTACCGCTGGCGATAAGTCTTCGGCTGAACAAAAAGACGCTAATGCCGAAGCAAACGCGGACGTTGAGGCTGAAGCAGTGGATCCAGAAGTAGCCGGCGATGCCGCAGCGAAGACGGCGTCGGACGATGTCCATGATGCCGAAATTGAGCAGGTCCTAGAAGAAGCCAAAAAGGCTGTCGACGACAAAGAGTAGAGAGCAAAAATAGCTTGCTACCGGCAAAAAGAAAGCAGCGAGGCCCCAAGTAAATGGTGGCCTCGCTGCTTTTATTTATGCCCAGTGATTCGTTGTAGCTACTGGGATTTGTGGCGAGTGATATTGATTAGAACCCCGCGAATGCCGGAGTGGAATCCGTCGCGAAGATTCACGCGCTGCGCTTCACTCAGGGTGTATTCGTGGAGGGTTTCGCACGCGAACTGCAGCAAAGGGCGATCGATTTCTGGCGGAAGTCCACCGCCGGACAGGATATGAGCCTGGTCGCGCTGGTCAGCCGATGCAGCATTTTCAAACCACCAGCTGGCATATTGTTGGCCGACATCGAAAGGGGTTTGGAAACCAGAAGAGGTCCAGACTTCTTCTGGCAGCGGAACATAACGTGAACGCAGCTTCCGTCGCGGCGCCATCATCGATGGCTTTGGAATTCCAGAAGGCTTCGGCGCTTCAGCAGCGTCCTTTGCATCCTCTGAATCCTGTTCGTCCTGCACATTGTCAGCAACCTCGGTTGGTTCACCAGCTTCCGGTAGCGTCGGAGCTTCCGTGGCTTCTACAGCATCTGGTTCGGAAGGGGTTTCTGAAACCTGTGGGTCCGGATTCGGGGTGGAAGTAGGCACCGCGGCAGGCGTTGCGCTGGGCTTTGGTCCAGGGGTGGGAGTCGGTGCTGGGGTAGGAGTCGAGGTGAGTTCGGTGCTTTCCTCGGCTGGTTCCTCTGTTTGGATAAGCGGCGTGGAGGAAAAAGCGGCCTCGACCTCGGAAGGCTCGCCGCACTCATCGCGCGCAGGTAGTTCGTCTGAAGAAGAGGATTCGTCGTCCGTGGACTCTGGAACCACTGGTGAAATCGGACCTTCTAAAACCTGGATTTCCATACAGTCCTGGAAATCCTCTCGTGGATCCAAAATGGTAGTGGTGTCACAGGCGTGGCGCAGTGCCGAAGACATGGAATCCCAGCCGAATCCATAAAGGTGCACGCGCATGCCATTATTAGCTGCTTCGTTCACGCCGGGAATCATGTCCGCGTCACCGGAGACTAGGACAAAGTCGGTGAAGTGCTGATTCATGGCGGTGACCACCATGTCAGCAACGAGACGAGTATCCACGGCCTTTTGTGTACGTCGCTCGCCCCATTCAATGAGCTGACCAGTGCGAAGTTGCACCCCATCACAGGTGCGCAAGGCACGCTGGTAGCGGTGCGGACCAGTATCTGGAATGCCGTCATACCAATTTTGACGGTGGACAGGATGGCCGATCTGGTTTTCGATCATAGACCGTAAAGTGGCTACGACCTCGGGTAAGTCAATTTCTAACTGGGCACGTGCACCGATTTCCCATGAGTTATAAAAGCTGGCCAATAAATAAGAGGTGTCAACAAAGACAACTGTGCGTTCAAGCATGGCTCCTAAATTCCGTTCATTTGATTCTAATTTTATTTGTATTCCTCTAGTTTGCCTCATCTGTCACACTACGTCGATATCCTTGCGCGAATCTGCTGGTAATTTCCATTTGTCCTGAGAAAGTATGCTGTTTGGCCCGTGAATTTATGTCGAAAGATAGGCAAAGCCTTGCGGGTTAGCAGCGTTGGTTATACGGTTAGTTACATGAGTAACGAACCAACTTGGTTGGGGAGCTCAGTTCAACTTCTACGACAGGTGCAATGACTATGGCGATGGATAACTCAACGCAGCCGCTATTTAGGCAGATTGCTTCTTTGGTGGAGGACTCCATTGTGGACGGCGTCCTGGCGGAGGGGGCGCGAGCACCCTCGACTAATGAGCTCGCTGATTTCCACTCGATCAATCCGGCTACTGCACGCAAAGGCTTAAATCTCTTGGTTGATGTCGGGGTACTGGATAAACGCCGCGGTATTGGCATGTTCGTGTCTGAGGGCGCCATTGAGGTTATTCGCCAGCGCCGCCGCAGTGAGTTCGCGGCAGACTACGTCGCCCCGCTTATCGATGAAGCGGTGCGTCTGAATTACTCCCGCGCAGCATTGCTGGACTTGATCGAAAGAGTTGCTGAAAGCCGAGGGCTATACAAATGACCGACACTTCCAACGGGTTAGGACAAACCATGAACGCAATCGTGACTTCGAAAAGCTATGCGCTGGACCAGGGGCTTACCCATGGGGTGGTTGGCCCCAATGGCATTGGCAAGACCACGTTGTTGCGCAAAATAGCGGGGCAGCAACCATCGAAAGGCCTACAAGTTTTTGGGCAGAAACCTTTTGATAATCGCGCGGTTATGGATCGCACCATCTTGATGGGGATTGATAATCCCCTCGTTGACGGCTGGAACATTGCCAAGCTCATGCGGCTTGGCAAAGCCCGGTGGGCAACCTGGAATGCAGAGCGTGCCGAGGAGCTCCAGGCCCGTTTCGAATTGCCATCCAAGAACTACTCGGCATTGTCGCGGGGTCAAAAGTCCGCGATGGGCATCATCATGGCAGTAGCTTCAGGCTGTGAGCTCATGCTTCTCGATGAACCCTATCTCGGTCTCGATGTTGAAAAACGCCAGGTGTTTTACGATGTGCTGCGCGAAGAACATGGCCGCACCATTGTTATCTCGACCCACCAT
>Ga0209487_1000383_pt1 | contig 40594 bp, 33 predicted proteins | sample Poulit2012_FD_187524 | JGI IMG/M metagenome (GOLD analysis project Ga0209487, IMG submission 187524) | Agricultural soil microbial communities from Georgia to study Nitrogen management - Poultry litter 2012 (SPAdes) (version 2) | ecosystem: Environmental > Terrestrial > Soil > Agricultural land...
GTAGCCAGATCGACGAGCAATTTCGGTCAAGGGGTCAGTCGCCGGTGGCGGCGCGGAACATCCAGGCGTGCTTGTCCAGCCCGGTGGCGATCTCGATGATGATGTCCTGGCTGAGCAGGTCCGCCTCCAGGTCTTCCAAGGTGGCCTTCAACCGGTCGGAGGCAGCCTGCAGCCGGTCCTCGAACTGGCGGATCACCTTGTCGGTGGCCAGGGTGCCGCCGTCGAGCTTGTCCACCTCGGAGCTGGATGCCACGGTGTCGGCCCGCCCGTCCGGCGGGGTGCCCATCGCGGCCATCCGCTCGGCGACCGTGTCCGACCAGGTGCGCAGGTCGGAGATCACCTCGTCCAGCTGCAGGTGGACCGACCGGAAGTGCGGTCCGTAGATGTTCCAGTGCGCTTGCTTGCCCTGCAGTGCCAGGTCGACCAGGTCGACGAGCGCAGCCTGCAGGTGGTTGGTAACAGTCTGGTCGGTCACAGCGATCTCCTTCTCACTCGGGAGCACGACGGCGGGGCGTGCCCAGCCCGTGCTCCGAGCCTATGCCGCCACCTGCCCGCTCGCCCGGTGAGCGGTGTGCGCTGCGATACTCTGGACGGGCTCGCTCGAGCCGCGCCCGAAGCGTGCGCCCGCGCTGGGCCCGGCGCGCTGACAGTGCCGCGTCCGAGGCGTGCGCCGCCGCCCCGTCCTTGTCGAGGAATTGATGACTGAACCTGTTGCTGCCACCGCGACCACCGCCGTCGACCAACCTGCGTACCGGTACACCGCCGAGTTCGCCGGCCGGATCGAGCAGGCCTGGCAGGACCGGTGGGAGGCGGAGGGCACCTTCCACACCCCGAACCCGGTCGGTGACCTCGCCGACGGCCAGGTGCGGCCGGAGAAGTTCTACCTGCTGGACATGTTCCCCTACCCCTCGGGCAAGGGGCTGCACGTGGGGCACCCGCTCGGCTACATCGCCACCGACGTGGTCGGCCGGTTCAAGCGGATGACCGGCTCGAACGTGCTGCACGCCCTGGGCTTCGACGCCTTCGGTCTGCCCGCTGAGCAGTACGCGGTGCAGACCGGGCAGCACCCGCGGACCACCACCGAGGAGAACATCACCACGATGCGCCGGCAGCTGCGCCGGATGGGTCTGGCGCACGACGACCGGCGCACCTTCGCCACCACGGACCCGGAGTTCGTGCGCTGGACGCAGTGGATCTTCCTGCAGATCTACAACTCCTGGTTCGACCCGGACGCCCCCCGCCGGGACGGCCGCGGCACCGGCGCCGCCCGCCCGATCACCGAGCTCATCGACCAGCTCGCCAGCGGGCGCCGCCCCACCCCGGACGGCCGGGACTGGGCCGATCTCACCCCGGCGGAGCAGGAGGAGCTGCTCGGCACCTACCGGCTCGCCTACGTGGCCGACGTCCCGGTGAACTGGTGCCCCGGCCTGGGCACTGTGCTGGCGAACGAGGAGGTCACCGCCGAGGGACGCAGCGAACGTGGCAACTTTCCGGTGTTCCAGCGCAACCTGCGGCAGTGGATGATGCGGATCACCGCCTACGGCGACCGGCTGGTGGACGACCTGGACCTGCTGGACTGGCCGGAGAAGGTCAAGGCCATGCAGCGCAACTGGATCGGCCGCTCCGAAGGTGCCCAGGTGCGCTTCGCCCTGGGGGACCAGACCGGGCAGGCGAGCTCCGCCGTCGAGGTGTTCACCACCCGGCCGGACACGCTGTTCGGTGCCACCTTCATGGTGCTCGCCCCGGAGAACGTGGTGATCGACGACCTGGTGCCGGACACCTGGCCGGAGGGCACCAAGGCCGCCTGGACCGGCGGCAAGGCCACCCCCGCTGAGGCACTGGCTGCCTACCGGAAGGCTGCTGCGGCGAAGACCGACCTGGAGCGGCAGGCCGAGGGCCGGGAGAAGACCGGCGTGTTCACCGGTGTGTATGCCACCAACCCGGCAAGCGGCGCCCGGCTGCCGGTGTTCGTGGCCGACTATGTGCTCAGCGGGTACGGCACCGGGGCGATCATGGCGGTGCCGGCCGAGGACGAGCGCGACTTCGCCTTCGCCACCAGCTACGACCTGCCGGTAGTGCGCACCGTGCAGCCACCCGAGGACTTCACCGGCGGCGCGTACACCGGTGACGGGCCGACCATCAACTCCGCCAACTCCGAGATCAGCCTGGATGGTCTGGAACAGGAGGAGGCCAAGGCGCGGATCACCTCCTGGCTCGCCGACCGCGGCCACGCCCGCCCGACCGTCACCTACCGGCTGCGGGACTGGCTGTTCTCCCGGCAGCGGTACTGGGGCGAACCGTTCCCGGTGGTCTACGACGCCGACGGCCGCCCGGTGGCGATCCCGGACGAGCTGCTGCCGGTGGAGCTGCCGGAGGTGCCGGACTTCTCCCCGCGCACCTACGCCGAGGACGACGCCGCATCCACCCCGGAGCCGCCGCTGGCGCGTGCCGAGGAGTGGGTGAACGTCACCCTGGACCTGGGTGAGGGGCCGAAGACCTACCGTCGGGACACCAACACGATGCCGAACTGGGCCGGGTCCTGCTGGTACGAGCTGCGCTACCTGGACCCCACCAATACTGAGGCGTTCGTCGACCCGGAGAACGAGAAGTACTGGATGGGCCCGCAGGTGGGCCCAGACGGCGTGCCCGGCTCCGGCGGTGCCGACCTGTACGTGGGCGGGGTGGAGCATGCGGTGCTGCACCTGCTGTACGCCCGGTTCTGGCACAAGGTGCTCTACGACCTGGGGCACACCTCCAGCCTGGAGCCGTTCCACAAGCTGTTCAACCAGGGCTACATCCAGGCCTACGCCTACACCGACTCCCGCGGGGTGTACGTGCCCGCCGAGGAGGTCCTCGAGCACACGGCCGATGACGGCGAGACCTCCTTCACCCACCAGGGCACCCCGGTGCGGCGCGAGTACGGCAAGATGGGCAAGTCCCTGAAGAACATGGTCACCCCGGACGAGATGTACGCCGCCTACGGCGCCGACACGTTCCGGGTGTACGAGATGAGCATGGGGCCGCTGGACGTGTCCCGGCCGTGGGACACCCGTGCGGTTGTCGGTGCGCAGCGGTTCCTGCAGCGGCTGTGGCGCAACGTGGTGGACGAGGACACCGGCGAGGTCACCGTGGTCGACGAACCGGCTGACACCGAGACCGCCCGGTTGGTGGCCCGCACCGTGGCCGAGGTGCGCACCGAGATGGCCGCGATGCGCCCGAACACCGCGATCGCCCGGCTGATCGTGCTGAACAACCACCTCACCGGGATCGAGGCGGTGCCGCGGGAGGCGATCGAGCCGCTGGTGCTGATGATCGCCCCGATCGCCCCGCACATCGCCGAAGAGCTGTGGTCGAGGCTCGGCCATGCCGGCTCGCTCGCCTATGAGCCGTTCCCGGAGGCCGACCCGGCGCTGCTGGTCGCCGAGAGCGTCACCTGCGTGGTGCAGGTCAAGGGCAAGGTGCGCGACCGGCTGGAGGTCTCCCCGGACGCCACCGAGGACGAGCTGCGCGAGGCGGCACTGGCGGCACCCGGGGTGCAGCGTGCGCTGGACGGGGCCCCGGTGCGCAAGGTGATCGTGCGGGCGCCGAAGCTGGTGAACATCGTCCCGGGCAGCTGACTCCCGGGCAGCTGACTCCCGGGGCGCTGAGTCCCGGGGAGGCCGACCGGGTTCGCTAGGGTGAGCGGCGTGTACCCACCGCCGACCGTCTCCATCGAGGAGCACGCCCGCAGCACCCGGCTCCTCGGTTTCTGGGGTGCAGGGGTGGGCCTCGCCCTGCTGCTGCTCCTGCTGGTCCCAGTGCTGACCACCTTCGGCTTCACCCGGTGGGGTGATGAGCTCACCGGACCCTCCGACGGGGCGATGTTCCACGGCGGTGAGGTGTTCTTCGCCTGGCTGGTGGCCAACGCGGTGGCGTTGCTGGGCATCCTGGTGCTCGCCGTGGTCGCGCTGGTGCTGGACATCATGATGCTGGTGAAGCTGAACACGCTGCAGAAGGCCGGCGCCGGTACGGCCACCACCCGTCCGCTGCTGATCGCTGTGCTCGCCGGTTCTGCGCTGATCTCCACCCCGATCATCGGGATGCTGATGCTGGTGCCCGGCATGGTCTTCGGTCCCGGCCGGGCGACCGACACGGCACTGGTCGTGCTGCTGGTGGTGATGTTCCTGGTGCCGGTGGCCGGGCGGGTGGCCGAAGCAGTGGCCGCCGCACAGCTGCCGAACCGGCTGGCCGCGCCCGGCGCCGGGGCACCCGCAGCCACCGGACCGGTCTCCTGGTGACCGTGCCGCTGCGCTGACGCCGGGCCGGTGCGCTGCCCCAGACGGGTTGGACCGGTGCGCTGACCCGGGCGCTGACCGGGGCGCGCAGCGCTGCGGTGCTGCGGTGCTGCGGTGCTGCGGTGCTGCCCCGTTGTCCCCAACCCGCCCCCGAGCCGGCAGCAGGCCCCCGCCAGGTGCCCCTACGGTGCGGGAGTGACTGCGCAGCGCCCCCGAGACCGGCTCCGGCGGTTGCAGTTGGCCGCCTACTCCCCGGAGCCATCGGGTGCCGCTGAGCAGGCCAGCGACGGCGCCCGGCACCGGGCCCACGACCGTGACCGGCCCCGGCGGCACGCCACCTGGGCGATCCGGCCCGCGGTGCTCGCCCGGGTCGGTCTGGCGGTGCTGCTGCTCGGGGCGGCCGCCGCCGTCGGGGTAGCGCTCACTGGGCTGCTCGGCGCCCCGGCCGACCCGGAGCAGCCTGCCGCCCCCACGTTGCCGTTGCCGCGCACCTCGCCTGATGGCGACGGCGCAGCCTCACCGTCGGAGCAGCCCGTCGCCACTGCGGAGGTCCTGCTGGTGCACGTGGCCGGTGCGGTAACCGCACCGGGCCTGGTGCAGCTCATGCCGGGGGACAGGATCGCCGACGCCATCGACGCCGCCGGCGGGGCGGCCGCCGCTGCGGACCTGGATCGGGTGAACCTGGCCGCACCGGTGGCCGACGGTCAGCGGGTGTACGTCCCCGCCGAAGGGGAGACGCCACCGGCATTGACCCCACCGAGCGAAGCGCCCGGTGAGGCGGATACGGACGCAGGCTCCGCCGTCGTGAACGTGAACACCGCGAGCAGCGAGGAGCTGGAGACCCTGCCCGGCATCGGTCCGGCCCGTGCCGCGGACATCATCGACCACCGGGAGCAGGAAGGCCCGTTCCGGTCCGTGCAGGACCTCCTGCAGGTGCCCGGTATCGGTCCGGCGACGCTGGAGCGGCTCCGGGACCAGGTGCGACTGTGACCGCCGGGCCGGCGCCAGGAACAGTACCCGGAGGCGGCGAACCGGACCCCGCCGAACCAGCCGCTGCCCACTCGGCGGCGGGCCTGGACCTGCGGTTGGTGCCCGCTGCTGCGGTCGCGTGGCTGATCTGCGGGGTGGGCGTCGGGCTGGCGTCGGATGCGGGCTGGGTCGGGGTGCTGGTGCTGCTGGTCGCTGCGGCGGGAGGACTGCACCGGCAGCGTGCCCGGGTGCGTGCCCGGCACCGGCGGGCCGGGAACGAGGCGCTCGCCGCCTGGGTGCTCGCCCTGCTGCTCGCCGCGGCGCTGCTGGCCACGGTCGCAGTGCGCGGCGATGCCCGGGCCGCCCTGGTGCAGCAGCTGGACGGGACTACCGCGACGATGACGGTGCAGCTGCAGCGGGAGGCGCGACCGCACGAGGACGGCGCGCTCGCCGACGCCCTGCTGCTGGCGGTGGACGGCCACGCGGACGGGTTGCGCACCCCGGTGGTGGTGCTCGCCGATGCGGACTGGCTGGACCTGCCGTTCGGGGCGCGGGTGCAGGCCCGGGCGCGGCTGGCGGGTACCGCTGCGGGTGACGACCGGACGTTCCTGGTGCTCGCCGAGTCGATCGAGCAGGCCCGCGACCCGGTGGGCTGGCGGGCCCGGGTGGCGGGTGTGCGTGCAGGGTTGGCGGAGCTGAGCGCCGACCTGCCGCCCGCGGGCCGCGGCCTCGTGCCCGGGATCGCCCTCGGTGACACCCGCGCCCTGCCGGCGGCGTTGGCCGAGGACATGCGCACTGTGGGGCTCACGCACCTGACGGCGATCTCCGGGGCGCACGTGGCGCTGCTGCTGGCAGTGCTGATGGTGCTGCTGCTGTGGGCGCCACGGTGGCTGCGGGCGGTGGCCGGTGCGGTGGCGTTGGTGGCGTTCGTGGCGCTGGTGCGGCCCGAGGGCAGCGTGCTGCGGGCAGCGGTGATGGGCGGGGTGCTGCTGCTCGGGCTCGCGCTGCGTCGCCCGCGGTCCGGGCTGCCGGCGTTGTGCGTCGCGGTGATCGTGCTGCTCGCCGCCGACCCGTGGATCAGCCGGTCCTACGGGTTCGCGCTCTCCGTGGCGGCCACCGCCGGGTTGCTGCTGCTCGCTCCGCCGCTGACCGCCAGGCTGTCGGAGTGGTTGCCCCGGCCGTTGGCCGCGGCGATCGCGATCCCGCTGTCCGCGCAGCTGGTCTGCCTGCCGGTGCTGGTGCTGCTGCAGCCGCGTCTGCCGGTGTACGGGGTGCTCGCGAACGTGCTCGCTGCGCCGGTGGTGGCACCGGCCACGGTGCTCGGGGTCCTCGCTGCGCTGATCGGGACGGTGGCCCCCGGTGCGGCGCTGGTGTGCGTGCACGCGGCGTCCTGGTGCGCGGAGTGGATCGCAGTGGTGGCGCGGGCGTGCGCCACCCTGCCCGGGGCATAGCGCGGTGCGTACACCTGGCCGACGGTGCGCGCGTGCTGTCCCCGCTCCGTGGCAGGCTAGGGCTGTGCCTCCCTCCCGTCGACGTCCCACCCCGTCTGGACCCAGCTGGCGCGATGTGCCGCTCGCCCCGGTGGTCCTGGTGCGGGGTGGAGAGCCCCTGCTGGTCGACCGCGCCGCCACCCGGCTGGCCGCGCTGGCCAAGGAGCACGCCGCCGCAGCCCAGGGGCTGCCCACCGATCCGGACAGCTCACCCCGGCTGCCGCAGGAGAGTCTCGAGGCGGTGGCGTTCGACACCAGCCAGATCGAGGCGGCCGGCTACACCCGCGGCATGCTCGACGTGCTCGCCAGCCCGTCGCTGTTCGGAGAGCACCGGCACGTGCTGATCACCGGCGCCGAGGCCGCCTCCGACGCGTTCATCGAGGACGGTCTGGCGTACCTGACCACCGCCGGGCACGAGGTCGGCGACGTCACTGTGGTGATCCGGCACGAGAAGGGGGTGCGGGGCAAGAAGCTGCTCGACGCGATCGCGAAGGCCGGCTACCCAGTGGTCACCTGTGAGCAGCTGAAGCGCGACTCCGACAAGGTTGACTTCGTCAAGCAGGAGCTCAAGGACGCGCGACGCAGCGCCACCCCTGCGGCGGTGCAGGCACTGGTGGAGGCGCTCGGCTCCGACCTGCGCGAGCTCGCCTCCGGCTGCGACCAGCTGATCGCCGACACCACCGGCACGATCACCCCGGACCTGGTGGACAAGTACTACGGCGGACGGGTGGAGGCGACCGGGTTCCGGGTCGCCGACGCCGCCGTTGCCGGGCACACCACCGAGGCGGTCACGCTGCTGCGGCACGCGCTGGAGACCGGGCTGGACCCGGTACCGCTGGTGGCGGTGCTTGCGATGAAGCTGCGGGCGCTGGCGAAGGTGTCCACGGTGCGCGGCCGCGGGAACCCCGGCAACCTGGGCATGGCCCCCTGGCAGGTGGACCGGGCCCGGCGGGAGCTGCGCGGCTGGACGCCGGAGGGGCTCGCCACCGCGATCACCGCCGTCGCGGACGCCGACGCGCAGGTGAAGGGGGAGTACCGGGACCCGCGCTTCGCAGTGGAACGGGCGGTGCTGCGCATCTGCGCGGCTCACGGTCCGCAGTAGGTGGCCGTCCTCATCGCGCAAGGTCAATAGAACTCGGGCACGGGTGCCCGGGTTCTAGTGACGCTGTGGTTCTAGGGACGCTGTGGGCAAGCGAACGGCGCCGCACCCCGAGAAGGGGAGCGGCGCCGTCGTGCTCGGCTCAGAGAGCGGCGACCTGCTTGGCCAGCGCCGACTTGCGGTTCGCGGCCTGGTTCTTGTGGATCACGCCCTTGCTGACGGCCTTGTCCAGCTTGCGGGTGGCGACCCGAAGGTTGGCCTCGGCGTCGTCCTTGTTGCCGGCGGCGACGTCCTCGCGCACCTTGCGCACCAGGGTCTTCAGCTCGGACTTGTACGCCTTGTTGCGCAGCCGGGCCTTCTCGTTGGTGCGGTTGCGCTTGATCTGGGACTTGATGTTTGCCACGTGTTGACTCTCTCGTGTGGTCGCTGGCGCGACGGGGCTCAATTGACGTCGAAGAGGGCGGCCCATCACCGCGGGACCGGGCGTGGGGTGCCCTGTGGCGGGTCGATGGGTGGCCCAGCGGCGACGAAGCACGCCGTCGCAGGTCCAGCCGTTGATTCTAGCAGCAGAGCCCGCTGGTGCAGGCCGTGGCCTCGGTCACCATGGCCGCGGACACCACGGCGTTGGAGCGGTCCTCAGCTGCGGTGCTGTCGGACCGCGGCCATCGCCTCGGCGAACCGGCCGGGGTCCAGGGCGGCACCCTCCCGGCGCACCGCAGTCAGCGGCAGCCACAGCACCCGGTCCACCCGCGCCTCCGAGTCGCGGCCCTGTGCGTCCCAGCCGCCGCTGCCCACGTCCACCCAGTACCGTCCCCACCGGGCCTCCTGTGCGGCGTCCTTGTCGTGGTCCTTGGAGGTGAGCTGCAGACCGAGCAGCCCGCCCTCGTGCTCGGCGAGGATCAGTACCGGGCGGTCCTTGCCGCGGCTGGGGTCGTCCTCGTAGGGCACCCACGCCCACACCACCTCGCCCGGGTCCGGGGCGCCGTCGGAGACCGGTGCGTACTCCGCTGGCGGCAACGGACCGAGATAGGCGTGCGTCTGTGCCGGTGCAGGTCGCCTCGACACCCGCCGGGCGCGGGGCTGGCGGCCGGTGGTACGGCGGGCACCCCGGCGAGACTCGCGCCGGGCCTCACGTCGGGAGGCCCGGACTGCGTCCCGGGCGACAAGGCGCGCGGCGCGGGCGAAGCTGCTCAGCAGGCTCATGGCGCACCAGGGTAACGACGATCCCGGCCGGTGGCCCACCGGTGATCAGCAGCTGAGCAGCAGCGCCTCACCCTGACCGCCGCCACCGCACAGCCCGACCGCACCCCGCTGACCGGGCTGCAGCGCGTGCGCCAGGTGCACCACCAGCCGGGCACCGGAGGCGCCGATCGGGTGACCGAGGGCGATCGCGCCGCCATCCGGGTTCACCCGCTGTCCGTCCACGCCGAGCTCGCTGATTGAGGCCAGCACCACAGCGGCGAACGCCTCGTTGATCTCTACGTGCGCCAGGTCCGCCGCGGACCAGCCGGCCCGGTGGAGCGCCTGGTCGATCGCCGCGGCCGGTTGGTGGTGCAGGCTGTTGTCCGGGCCGGCCACCTGGCCACAGGCACCGACCGTGGCCAGCACCTGGGCACCGGCAGCGTCGGCCCGCTCACGGGTGGTGAGCACCACGGCGGCGGCGCCGTCGGTGAGCTGGGAGGCGTTCCCGGCGGTGATCGCGCCCTCAGCAGTGAACGCCGGGCGCAGCCGGGCGAGCGTCTCGGCCGTGGTCTCCGGGCGGATCCCCTCGTCGGCGGTCACCTGGACCTCGTCCTTGCGCCGGTGCACGGTCACCGGTGCGATCTCCGCGGCGAACCGGCCCGCCTCGGTGGCGGCGGCCGCCCGCTGGTGGGAGCCGGCCGCCCACGCGTCCTGGGCCTGGCGGGTCAGATCCACCCCGCCCGGGCCACCGCGGTCGGTGAGTGCGCCCATGCTGATGCCCTCGACTGCGTCGGTGAGCCCGTCGTAGGCGAGATGGTCCACAGCAGTGCGGTCCCCGTAGCCCCAGCCGCTGCGCACACCGGGCAGCAGGTGCGGGGCCTGGGACATCGACTCCATCCCACCGGCGACGACCACCTGCGCCTCCCCGGAGCGCAGCAGCCGGGTGCCGTCCACGATCGCGGCGAGCCCGGACAGGCACACCTTGTTCACCGCCGAGGCGTGTGCTCGCGGTCCCACGCCCCCGTCCAGGGCGGCCTGCCGGGCGGGGTTCTGCCCGGCACCGGCCTGCAGCACCTGGCCCAGGTACACCGCGTCCACCTCCTCGCCCGTCAGCCCGGCGGACCGGGCCAGCGCTGCGGCGATCGCATGCGCACCCAGAGTGGTGGCCGGCAGGGTGGACAGCGCGCCGTTCAGGCGCGCGAACGGGGTGCGTGCCGCACCGATGATGACGACGTCTGTGGAGTCGGTCATGGTCAGCTCCTTCGCTGTGCCGCACCGTCGGCGCAGTGGTGCCGCGGCTCTGGTGCGTGCTCGAGTCGTTCGGTACAGCCATTCTCACGCGAAACCGCCCGGTGTGGGTGAACCGCTGCGCGCCGGGTGTCCAGATAGCAAGATGGGGGTGCGGGTCGTCGTGGCTGACGGCGCGCAGGAGGGAGTGGTGATGAGCACGACACTGAGTGCCGGGATCGACAAGGTGGTCCTGGATCCGGAGGATGCCGTGGCTGACATCGCCGACGGAGCGTCGATCGCGGTCGGCGGGTTCGGCCTGTGCGGCAACCCGATGATCCTCATCGAGGCGCTGCTCGCCCAGGGAGCGAGCCGGTTGTCGGTGGTGAGCAACAACTGCGGGGTGGACGACTGGGGGCTGGGGGTGCTGCTGGGTGCGGAGCGGCTGGCGAAGATGACCTCCTCCTATGTGGGCGAGAACAAGGAGTTCGAACGGCAGTTCCTCACCGGGGAGCTGGAGGTGGAGCTCACCCCGCAGGGCACGCTGGCGGAGAAGCTGCGCGCCGGTGGGTCCGGGATCGCCGGCTTCTACACCCGCACCGGCGTCGGTACCCAGATGGCCGAGGGCGGGTTGCCGCGCCGCTACCGCCCGGACGGCAGCGTGGCGGAGGCCTCCCCGGTGAAGGAGACCCGCCTGTTCGACGGGGTGGAGTACGTGCTCGAGGAGGCGATCAGCACCGACTTCGCCCTGGTGCACGCGGCCAAGGGCGACCGGGCCGGGAACCTGGTGTTCAACGCCACCGCGCGGAACTTCAACCCGCTCGCCGCGATGGCCGGGCGCACGTGCATCGCCCAGGTGGAGGAGCTGGTCGAGCTCGGTGAGATCGACCCGAACGAGATCCACCTGCCCGGCGTGTTCGTGCACCGGGTGGTCCCGGTCGGCACCGACATCGAGAAGCGGATCGAACGGCGCACCGTACGGCAGGAGGACTGAGTGATGGCACTGACCCGTGAGCAGATGGCCGCCCGCGCCGCTGAGGAGCTGACCGACGGCGCCTACGTGAACCTGGGCATCGGGCTGCCCACGCTGGTGCCGAACTACGTGCCCGCCGGGCGCACTGTGGTGCTCCAGTCCGAGAACGGCATCCTCGGCGTGGGCCCCTACCCGCGGGAGGAGGAGGTGCACCCGGATCTGATCAACGCCGGCAAGGAGACGGTGACCGTGCTGCCTGGCTCGGCGTTCTTCGACTCCGCCACCAGCTTCGCGATGATCCGCGGTGGGAAGGTCGATGCCGCCATCCTCGGCGGTATGCAGGTCTCCGGGCGCGGTGACCTGGCGAACTGGATGATCCCCGGGAAGATGGTCAAGGGCCCCGGCGGCGGGATGGACCTGGTGCAGGGCGCCAGGCGGGTGATCGTGCTGATGATGCACACCGCCAAGGACGGCTCGCCGAAGATCACCCACGAGTGCAGCCTGCCGCTGACCGGCCGCGGGGTGGTGGACAGGATCATCACCGACCTGGCCGTGATCGACGTGACTGCGGAGGGCCTGGTGCTGCAGGAACTCGCCCCGGGGGTGAGCGAAGAGGACGTGCGCGCAGCCACCGAGCCGGAGCTGCTGGTGCGCTGAGGCAGCGATCAGCCGGTGAGCAGCACCAGTGATCAGCCGGTGAGCAGCACCAGGGCCAGGATGATCGCCAGCAGCCCGGCCAGCGGGATCGCCACCAACGTGCCGAGCAGCGCGAGCATGGTGACCCGCAGGTCCGGCTTGAGGTAGGGCGCGGCCACCGGCCCGCCGGCGGCCACCAGCAGCGCCCGCTGCGCCTGCTCGGTGCGGGTGAGGGCGTAGCCGAGCACCCCGAGCCGCCCGGAACCGAGCCACCGGGTCAGCCGCGCCCGGGCGCCGGTGCCGGTGCCCGGGGGCACCCGACCCTCGGTGATCGCCTCCAGCACGCTCTGCACGTCCTCACCACCCGGTGCAGCACCCATCTGCTCCGAGACCCGGTCGGCCAGCTCGTCCGGGGCCACCAGCTCAGTGGAGACCACGGCGGGAGCCGACGTCTCCACGGCGCGCAACCACCGCCGTCGCCGGAACGCGAACAGCGCCACCGGTAGGGCGAGCAGCACGGCAAGACCGAGCACCACCCAGTGCCCGGCGCTGGCCGGGTCGGCCGTGGTGAGGTTGACCACGGCGAGCAGCAGGGCCAGCCCGGCGGCCGCCGTCGCAAGCAGCAGGATGGCGGCGCTGGGCAGCCGGAACAGCCGGCTGAGCCCGCGGGCAAGCTGTCCGATCGATTCCGGTAACGAGCTCATGTACCGATGATGCCCGATCTGGCTGACCGTGACCGCCCCCTCCTCTGTGCGCGAACGCTCCGGTTCGCGGCCAGAGTCGGGCGTGTCGCCGCGAACAAGAGCGTTCGGCGCCCCCATGTTTCGGTCTTGACTAATATTAGTTACAGATGAACAATGAGCGCATGAGCAACGCGCAGATCCCTCAGCACACAGTCCGGCACACCACCCGGGACGGCGTGGACGTCGCCATCGTCGAGGTGCGCCGCACCTATCCCGGTGAGGTCGCCGACGTGTGGGAGGCCTTCACCAACCCAGAACGCCTCCCGCGCTGGTTCCTGCCGGTCACCGGCGACCTCCGGCCCGGCGGGCAGTACCAGCTGGAAGGCAACGCCGGCGGCAGCGTCACCCACTGCGACCCGCCGCACTCCTTCTCCGTCACCTGGGAGCTGATGGGCTTCGTCAGCTGGGTCACAGTGGACCTGACCACCGCTGGGCCCGACCGAACCACCGTGACCCTGGCGCACACTGTGGACACGGACAGCGACCACTGGCGCCAGTTCGGCCCCGCCGCGGTGGGCATCGGCTGGGACCTGGCCTGGGTCCGCGGACTGCAGCCGTTCCTGCGCGGCAACGTCCCGGACTCGCAGGCCGAGCAGATGTGGCCGCTGTCTTCCGAAGGCACGGCATTCGTACGCGCCTGCGCGGACTCCTGGGCAGAGGCGGAGATCGCGGGCGGTGGCGACCCCCAGACCGCGCGGGAGCGCAGCGCCGCCACCGCCGCCTTCTACACCACGCCGCCGGCCGAGCAGGCAGATCGCACTGAAGAGTCCTGATGCACGCCTTCGACGTCCTCGGCGACCCGGTGCGCCGGCGCATCTTGGTGCTGCTCTCCAGCGGGGAGCACCCGGCCGGCGCGGTGGCCGAGGTGGTCGGAGCCGAGTTCGGCATCGGCCAGCCAGCAGTCAGCCAGCACCTGCGAGTGCTCCGGGAGAACGGGTTCGCCACTGTGCGCTCCGAGGGCACGCGCCGGCTGTACGCCCTGGATGCCGCCGGGCTCCAGGAGGCGGACACGTTCCTCGACCAGCTGCGGACCGGCTGGGAGCGGCACCTGGACGCGCTCGGCACTGAGCTCGCCCGAGGACGTCGGGAGCGGCGCACCCGCCGCGACCGGCAGCAGGGCACGCCGCGCTGACCTCGCCCGCGGGCGTGCCCGGCCGGTACCCATCGAACGATGGATGCCGATGCCAGCGGCCGCCTGGGACGATGGAGGCGTGACCACGACACTGACCACCGGCTCGCTCACGCCCCGCCGCCTCTACCGCATCCTCGCTGTCGCCGAGACCGTCACCTGGACGATGCTGATCCTCGGCATGATCGGTAAGTACGTCCTCGAGCTCGGCGACTGGCCGGTGCGGGTAGGCGGCACGACGCACGGGATCGTGTTCGTCTCCTACGCCTTCACCGCGGGCCTGGTCGGGGTGAACCAGCGATGGACCCCGGTGCAGGTGATCGGTGCGGTAGCCACCGCCGTGGTCCCGTATGCCACCATCCCGTTCGACCACAGCCTGGAGCGGCGCGGGATGCTCGAGGGCCCCTGGCGTCGGCAGAAGACCGACGACCCGCGGGACACCAGCTGGGTCAACCGCCTGCTGCGCCTCGTCCTGGCCCACCCGGTCCTGCTCGCTGTCGGCATGGTCGTGGCAGTGGCCGTAGTGGTGAGTGTGCTGCTGGCGCTCGGCCCGCCCACCGAGTGGGGGTCCTGACCCTCACCCGGGCGTGGGGCATGCTCGGCGGGGCGGCACCCAGCAGGCATGGGACCATAGAGGGCAGACCTGTCCCGTCCACCGACCCCTGAGGTAGTCAAGCCCGTGCCCATCGTGACGCCGGCCGCCAGTGCCACCATCGCACCGAGTGCCACCGCGCCCGAGCTGCTGCGCAACTTCTGCATCATCGCCCACATCGACCACGGCAAGTCCACCCTGGCCGACCGGATGCTGCAGCTGACCGGTGTGGTCGAGGAGCGGGTGATGCGCGCCCAGTACCTGGACCGGATGGACATCGAGCGTGAGCGCGGCATCACCATCAAGTCCCAAGCGGTGCGGATGCCCTGGCAGGTGGACGAACAGGCGTACGCGCTGAACATGATCGACACCCCCGGGCACGTGGACTTCTCCTACGAGGTGTCCCGCTCGCTGGCCGCCTGCGAGGGGGCGCTGCTGCTGGTGGACGCCGCCCAGGGCATCGAGGCGCAGACGTTGGCGAACCTGTACCTGGCGCTGGAGAACGACCTGGCGATCATCCCGGTGCTGAACAAGATCGACCTGCCCGCCGCCCAGCCGGACCGGTTCGCCGAAGAGCTCGCCTCGCTGATCGGTGGGGACCCGGAGGACTGCCTGCGCGTCTCCGGCAAGACCGGGGAGGGGGTGCCGGAGCTGCTGGACCGGATCGTGCAGGAGATCCCGGCGCCCACCGGTAGCGCCGACGGACCGCCCCGGGCGCTGATCTTCGACTCCGTCTACGACACCTACCGCGGTGTGGTCACCTTCGTGCGGATGGTCGACGGCCACCTGAAGCAGCGCGACCGGCTGCAGATGATGAGTACCGGTGAGGTGCACGAGCTTCAGGAGATCGGTGTCTCCAGCCCGGAGCCGCATGCCGTGCCCGGACTGGGCGTGGGGGAGGTCGGCTACCTGATCACCGGCGCGAAGAACGTGCGCCAGTCCCGGGTGGGGGACACCGTCACCTCCGCCGGCACCCCGGCACCGGAGCCGCTCGGTGGTTACCAGGACCCGCAGCCGATGGTGTTCTCCGGGCTGTACCCGATCGACGGGTCGGACTACCCGGTGCTGCGGGACGCACTGGACAAGCTGAAGCTGAACGACGCGGCGCTCACCTACGAGCCGGAGACCTCCGTGGCGCTCGGGTTCGGCTTCCGGGTCGGCTACCTCGGCCTGCTGCACGTGGAGATCGTCCGCGAACGCCTGGAGCGGGAGTTCAACCTGGGCCTGATCTCCACCGCACCGAACGTCGTCTACGACGTGACGATGGAGGATGGCACCGAGCACGAGGTGACCAACCCGAGCGAGTTCCCGGCCGGGAAGATCGGCTCCGTGCGGGAACCGATGGTCCGGGCCACCATCCTCACCCCGAGCGAGTTCGTTGGTGCGGTGATGGAGCTGTGCCAGTCCCGCCGCGGGTCGATGACCGGGATGGACTACCTGTCCGAGTCCCGGGTGGAGCTGCGCTACGAGCTGCCGCTCGCGGAGATCATCTTCGACTTCTTCGACCAGCTGAAGTCCCGGACCCGGGGGTATGCCTCCCTGGACTACGAGTTCATCGGCGACCAGGAGTCCAGCCTGGTGAAGGTGGACATCCTGCTGCAGGGTGAGCAGGTGGACGCGTTCTCCGCGATCGTGCACAAGGACAAGGCCTACTCCTACGGCGTGATGATGACCGCCAAGCTCAAGGAGCTGATCCCACGCCAGCAGTTCGAGGTGCCGATCCAGGCGGCCGTCGGCTCCCGGATCATCGCCCGGGAGACAGTGCGTGCGATCCGCAAGGACGTGCTCGCCAAGTGCTACGGCGGCGACATCTCTCGCAAGCGCAAGCTGCTGGAGAAGCAGAAGGAGGGGAAGAAGCGGATGAAGTCCATCGGCCGGGTGGACGTGCCGCAGGAGGCGTTCATCGCCGCGCTCTCCTCCGATGCTCCCACCGGCAAGGAAGCGAAGAAGTGAGCCAGGCTCCCGTGGGGAGCCGTTGCTCCCGATGACGACGGCGCAGCCCGGCCGGGCGCCGGAGGCCTTCCTGGGCGCCGGGGTCACCCGGGGTGCTGCCGACCGCGAGCTGAGCATCTACCTGCACGTACCGTTCTGCTCGGTGCGGTGCGGGTACTGCGACTTCAACACCTACACCGCCGCCGAGCTGGGGGAGGGTGCCAACCGCTCCGACTACGCCGGCAGCGCGATCGCCGAGATCGCCCTGGCCGAGGAAGCGATGCGGGTGGCCGGGCTGCCCCGGCGGGTGGTGAGCACCGTGTTCGTCGGTGGCGGCACGCCCACGCTGCTGCCGCCGCAGGACCTGGCGGCGATGCTCGGTGCCGTGGCCGACACCTGGGGGCTGGCACCGGGCGTGGAGGTGACCACCGAGGCGAACCCGGACTCGGTCACCGCCGCCGACCTGAACGAGCTCGCTGCCGCAGGCTTCACCCGGGTCTCCTTCGGGATGCAGTCGGCCGTGCCGCACGTGCTGGCGACGCTGGACCGCACCCACGACCCGGAGCGTGTGCCCCAGGTGGTCGACTGGGCGCGGCAGGCCGGGCTGCAGGTCTCCCTCGACCTGATCTACGGGACCCCCGGGGAGAGCCTGGCGGACTGGGAGACCAGCCTGCGCTCCGCCGTCGAGATGGGCCCGGACCACGTGTCCGCCTACGCCCTGGTGGTGGAACCGGGCACGAAGATGGGCGCGCAGGTGCGCCGCGGTGAGCTGCCGATGCCCGGTGACGACGACGAGGCGGACAAGTACGAGCTCGCCGCCGACCTGCTCGCCCGGGCCGGGTACGACTGGTACGAGATCTCCAACTTTGCCCGCGCCCCGGAGTACCGGTGCCGGCACAACATCGCCTACTGGCGCTCGCAGGACTGGTGGGGGATCGGACCCGGTGCGCACAGCCACATCGGCGGGCAACGATGGTGGAACGTCAAGCACCCGCGTCCCTACGCAGCCCTGCTGGCTGGTGGGCGGCTGCCGGTGGCCGGGGTGGAGGAGCTCACCGCCGAGCAGCGCGCCGACGAGGAGGTCCTGCTCGCTGTGCGCCTGGCCGACGGGTTGGCGGTGGCCGCCGAGAAGCACGAGCGGCTGCCGGAGCTGGTGGCCGGTGGTCTGCTGGAGCCTGACGCCGCCGGGCGCGGGGTGGCGTTGCTCACGCTGCGCGGCCGGTTGCTCGCCGACACTGTGGTGCGCGCCCTGGTGGACTGAGAGCCTGCCGCACCGTGCGGGGCGCTAGCGGAGCAGGCGGCCGTATGGGTCGGTGGGCCGACCAGCGAGCAGCACGATGCCGTCGATCACTGCCCAGAGCCAGCTGGCGCCGACGAGCAGGAAACCGATCCCGAACGGTGCCAGCAACCAGCCGAGCACACTGAGCACCAGGTGCAGCACGCCGGGGGTGACGTGACCGGAATAGCACCTGCCGATACCGCCGAGTGCGAGGAAGAAGCCGGGCAGCAGCTGCAGCAGACCGGCGGCGACCTTGGTCTTCTCCGAGTAGACGCCCGGTGCGGCGCCGTAGGGCTGCGGCCCGTACCCGGGCCAGGCGCCGTACGGTGGCGGGGAACCGGGCGGAGGCAGAGCGGCATACGGCTGCTGCACCGAGTGCGGTCCGTAGGCTGGTGGCGGCGGTTGCGGGTGCCCCTGCTGGTAGGGATTCAGCGGGTACCCCTGCGTCGGCCCGGTGTATGGGCTCGAGTGACCGGGCGGCGGGGAACCATCCGGCGACGGGTTCGTCCACGGGTCCGGGGCAGGCGGTGGGGGCTGGCTCACCAGACGATCGTCCCACGACTGGCCGACAGTGTCTGCTGACTTGGTTCGTCCGCCCGACGGAGCGCCGACGGAGCGCTGACGGGGCGCTGACCGAGCGCCGGCGGTGCGGGTCGTGGCGCGCCAGGCCGGGCCCCGATAGCCTCTGCGCTGTGTCGCGCGGTTCGCGACCCATCGACTCGAACAGGAAGTGGAGCCGAATGAGCCAGCAACCACCCGAGAACGGGCCGTACGGACCGGAGGGCCAGCCGGAGTCCCCAGATGGTCCCGTCCCGCCGCCGCCGCCGCCCCCGCCCCCGGGTCAGGGACCGGGAGGGCAGACACCACCGCCCTACGGCGCGGCCCCGCAGCCACCCAGTGCCTACCCCGACCCGCAGGAGGGCGGCTTCCAGACGCCGCCCCCTCCTGGTCCGGACGGCTATGGCCAGTACGGCCAGCCAGGGCCTGGCTACGGTGGGCCGCCGCACGCGTCGCAGTACGGAGCCAACCCGTACCAGCAGGCCTACCCGCAGCAGTTCACCGTGGGCGCCGCGACCAGCTACGGCTGGAACGCGGTCACCAAGAACCTCGGTCCGTGGATCCTGGCGATGGTCGTCTACGCGATCATCGTGAGTGTCCTGAACCTGCTGCTGAACCCCACCGTGGACTACACGCTGAACGCCGGTGACTTCTCCCAGGCCGGCTCCGGAGGCTTCGGCGTCCCCGAGCTGACCTTCGGCGGCGCCGTGCTGGGCATCATCTCCTGGGCGCTGACCACCCTGTTCGGCCTCTTCATCTACCAGGGTGCCGTGCACCAGGTGAACGGCCGCAAGCCCGGCTTCGGTGACTTCTTCCAGCTGAACAACCCCGCGCAGGCGCTGCTCGCGGTCCTCATCGTCGGGCTGGCGATGGGCATCCTGCAGCAGATCCCGGTCATCGGTCCGCTGCTCGGGCTGGCGGTCTCGCTGCTGGCGATGTTCACCATCCCGATCGCCCTGGACGGCAACGTCCCGGCCATCGACGCGATCAAGCACAGCATCAACCTGGTGACGCAGAACTTCGGCAGCGCGTTCCTGCTCGCGCTCGCCTGCTTCGGCATCACGCTGCTCGGGTTCGTCGCTTGCCTCGTGGGCGCGCTGGTGGCCTACCCGGTGGCCGTGGTGGCCGCCACCTATGGTGCGAAGTCGCTGTCCAACCAGCCGATCGCACCGGTCGTCTGACCGCACTGCTGCTGGCGTCGGCGGCCGGGTCCCCCCACCAGGGGTGCCCGGCCGCTAGCGTATGGACCTATGAGCGAGAACACCCCTGAGGGAGAGCGCCCCGCCGAGGACCCAGCACCCCCGCCGCTGCCAGCGGACCACGGGCAGCCGGGCAGCGACGCCGCGGGACCGCCACCTGGGGCGGCGCCGGCAGGGCCGCCACCTGGGGCTGCGCCGGCAGGGCCGCCACCTGGGGCTGCGCCGGCAGGGCCGCCACCTGGGGCTGCGCCGGCAGGGCCGCCACCTGGGGCTGCGCCGGCAGGGCCGCCACCTGGGGCTGCGCCGGCAGGGCCACCACCTGGGGCTGGTGTGCCACCGCCGCCGCAGGGTCCTCCTGGTGGGTATGGTGGTCCGCCGCCGCAGGGTCCTCCTGGTGGGTATGGTGGTCCGCCGCCGCAGGGTCCCCCTGGTGGGTACAGTGGTCCGCCGCCGCAGGCCGGCCCGGGCGGCTACGCCCCGCTCCCGCCCACGCCACAAGCGACCGACGGGTTCGCCTGGGGGTGGAACGCGTTCAAGGCGAACGCCGGCACGCTCATCCTCGGCCAGCTCGGCTGGCTGGTGATCGTGCTGATCATCGTCGGGCTGTGGTTCGCGCTGCTGTCCGCTTCGGGGATCCTCGCGAGCGCCAGCAGCTCTCAGGCGGCGGCGGGAGCATTCCTGGGCGTCGGGATCCTCGGCGTCATCCTGCTCGTGGTGGTGGCGGTGCTGGTGAGCATCTTCGCCTCTGCCGGGATGGCCAACGCCACGCTGAAGCTGGTGCGTGGAGAGCCGATCACGGTGGCCGACTTCTTCCGCTTCCCGAACGCCGGCACGATCGTGCTGGTTGCCATCGTGCTGTCCGCGGCCACGGCACTGCTCAGCTTCACCTTCGTCCTGCCGGCAGTGCTGATGTTCTTCGCGGCCTACACGGTGCTGTTCGTGCTCGACCAGGGCCAGACCACGGTGGACGCGTTCACCAACAGTGTGAAGATGGCCCTGGCCAACCCCGGCCAGACCATCTTGCTGCTGCTACTGGGCTACCTGGCGAACCTGGTCGGCGGCCTGCTCTGCGGCGTCGGCACACTGGTCTCGCTGCCGCTGACCGCACTGGCACTGGCCTGGCTCTACCGCAGCCAGCTTTCCCTCACCCCGCCTCGGCAGTGACGAAGTCCACCAGCTCCTCCACCCGGCCGAGCAGGCTCGGCTCCAGATCGCGGAAGTCCCGTACCCGGCCCAAGATCCGCTTCCACCCTCGAGCGATGTCTGCCTGGTCGCTCGCCGGCCAGCCGAGCGCGCGCAGCGTGCCCACCTTGATGTCCGTGCCCTTCGGGATGTGCGGCCACTCCCGCAGCCCCACCCGGTCGGGCTTGACTGCCTGCCACACGTCCACGTAGGGGTGCCCGACCACGAGCACGTGCTCGGCGCCGAACTCGGAGGTGGCGGCCTGAGCGATCCGGGACTCCTTGCTCCCGGACACCAGGTGGTCCGCCAGCACCCCTACCCGCCGGCCCGGCCCGGGGGAGAACTGCGCCAGCCGGTCGGCGAGGTTGTCGATCCCCTCCAAGAGCTCGACCACCACCCCCTCGATGCGCAGGTCGTCACCCCAGACCTTCTCCACCAGCTCAGCGTCGTGACGGCCCTCCACCCAGATCCGCGACCCGCGCGCCACCCGCGCCCGGGCACCGGCCACCGCCACCGACCCGGACGCAGTCCGCTGCCGAGCCGGCTTTCCTGGGGCGGGGCGGTGCGGTACCAACCGGACCGGTTGCCCATCAACCCAGAACCCGGCACCGAGCGGGAACGAACGGGTCCGCCCCTTACGGTCCTCGAGCACCACCAGGTGCACCCCGCCGCTCTTCTCCACCCGGACGACCGCACCGACCCAGCCGGTCTGCACCTCCTCGACCACCAGACCGGGCTCCGCCGGCTGGTCCCGAGTCTGCGGTCGCCGCCGGGAATGTGGGTCGTCGGCCAGGACGTTACTGCCATAGCGATCGAAGGTCACCGGGCAAGGCTAGGCGGACCATCAGCGGAACCCGCGCAGGCACGCCCAGCCCCCTGGTGGTCGCACGAGGGTGCAGTTGTGGTCGCAATCCGGGGCGATCGCAACCACAACCACACCCTCGTGATGCAGTGGACCGCCGTGAACTTGGCGCGCACGCGTAGAGTTGGCACTCTAGAGGTTGGAGTGCTATCTGTTCGAGGTTCGAGGAGGTGACAGCAAGTGACGAGCGACCGGCGGCTCCAGGTGCTGGGTGCGATCGTGCAGGACTACGTCCGCAGCCGTGAGCCCGTGGGCTCCCGCAACCTGGTGGACCGGCACAACCTCGGTGTCTCCCCGGCCACGATCCGCAACGACATGGCCGCCCTGGAGGACGAGGGCTACATCGCCCAGCCGCACACCTCAGCGGGCCGTATCCCCACGGACAAGGGCTACCGGATGTTCGTGGACCAGATCTCCGAGGTCAAACCGCTGTCCGGACCCGAACGGCGGGCCATCACCGAGCTGCTGGGTGGTGCCGTGGACCTGGACGAGCTGCTGGAGCGCACTGTGCGCCTGCTCGCGCACCTCACCCAGCAGGTCGCCGTCGTGCAGTACCCCTCCCTGCGCCGCTCGGCGCTGCAGCACGTGGAGCTGGTGCCCACCACCCCGCGCCGGCTGATGGTGGTGATCATCACCAGCAACGGCCGGGTCGCCCAACGCATCGTGGAGTCCACCCAGGACCTGGACGAAGTGCTGCTCGCCGAGCTCCGCGCCCGGATCAACGCCGAGGTCGCCGGTCTCGGTGCCATCAAGGCCCGGCAGCGCCTGGGGCTGGTCGCCGAGGCGTTCCCGCCGCTGGACCGCCCGCTGATCACCGCGATCGTGCAGACCATCGACGAGACGCTCTCCGAGGACGTCGAAGAGCGGATCGTGATGGCGGGCACCGCGAACCTGGCCCGCTCCGACCTGGACTTCCCGCGCACCATCGGCCCGGTGCTGGAGGCCCTCGAGGAACAGATGGTGCTGCTGCGTCTGCTCACCGAGATGGTGGACGACACCCCGGACCAGCCCCTGGCGGTGCGTATCGGCTGGGAGACCCATCACGAGAACCTCGCGGAGACTGCCGTGATCGCGAGCGGTTACGGTGGTCAGGGTCCACAGGCCGTCGGCCAGCTCGGCGTACTCGGCCCCACCCGGATGGACTACCCGACCACTATGGCCTCCGTCCGCGCGGTCGCCCGCTACCTGTCCCGGTTCATGAACGGCTGACCAGGACAACCACTACCGAGCTACGGACCCCAGCGACCTGAGAACCAACAGAAAGCAACCTGTGAGCGATTACTACGCCATCCTGGGCGTCTCCCGCGACGCCAGCACGGATGAGATCAAGCGCGCGTACCGCAAGCTCGCCCGCCAGCACCATCCGGACGTGGCAGGACCGGACAGCGCGGAGAAGTTCAAGGACATCGCTGCCGCGCACGATGTGCTGTCCAACCCGGAGAAGCGGCGCGCCTACGACATGGGCGGCATGCCCGGGATGGCCGGGGGCGGTGCCGGCAGCGGGTTCGGCTTCTCCGACATCTTCGAGTCGTTCTTCGCCGCGGCGGCCGGTGGTGGCGCCCAGCGCGGCCCGGTGCCCCGGTCCCGCCGCGGTCAGGATGCGCTGCTGCGTATCGACCTGGAGCTGGCCGACGCTGCCTTCGGCGTGACCAAGGAGATCGAGGTGGAGACCGCGGTGATGTGCACCACCTGCCAGGGCACCTGCTGCCAGCCCGGCACCAGCCCGGTGACCTGTGACGTCTGCCACGGTCGCGGTTCGGTGCAGCGGATGGCCCGGTCCTTCCTCGGCCAGGTGATGACCACCACCGCCTGCGCCGCCTGCTCCGGTTTCGGCACCATCATCACCAGCCCGTGCACCGAGTGCGCCGGTGAGGGGCGGGTGCGCACCCAGCGCACGGTGCGGGTGAACGTGCCCGCCGGTGTCGACGACGGCACCCGGATCAAGCTCACCGGGCAGGGTGAGGTCGGCCCCGCCGGTGGCCCCCCAGGAGACCTGTACGTGGAGGTCCGGGAACGGCGCCACCCGATCTTCACCCGCCGCGGCGACGACCTGCACTGCACCACCGAGGTGCCGATGACCGCCGCCGCCCTGGGCACTGTGCTCGACCTGGAGACCTTGGACGGTGTGCAGCAGGTGGACCTGCGGCCCGGTACCCAGCCGGAGGAGGTCGTCACCCTGCGCGGTCTGGGTGTGGGGCACCTGAACGGCGGTGGTCGTGGTGACCTGCACGTGCACGTGAGCGTGGCCGTACCGGGCAAGCTGGACGAGGACCAGGAGCGGCTGCTGCGTGAGCTGGCCACCCTGCGCGGGGAGGAGCGGCCCGAGGCGCGTCTCGCTCCGGCGCACCCAGGGGTGTTCTCCCGCCTGCGGGACAAGCTGCAGGGCAAGTGAGCCTGGCGGTCTTCGTCACCACCCCCGGTGACCTGGACGACCTCGGTGCCGGGCAGCGGTACGCGCTGACCGGTTCGGAGGCCCGGCATGCGGCAGCGGCCATGCGCCTGCGGCCGGGGGAGCAGGTGCAGGTCGTCGATGGTGCCGGTGTGCGCCTCACCGGTCAGGTCGCAGCCGTCGACGGCGGAGCTCACCTGGACCTGGACGTGCTGTCCGTAGAACGTGAGCAGGCCCCCGGGTGCCGCCTGGTGCTGGTGCAGGCGCTGGCCAAGGGCGGCCGGGACGAGCTGGCGATCGAGGCGGGCACCGAGGTGGGCATGGACGCGGTGGTGCCGTGGCAGTCGGCCCGCTCGGTGTCCCGCTGGCGCGGACCGAAGGCGACCAAGGGGGTGGAGCGCTGGCGGCACGTGGTGCGTGCCGCTGCCAAGCAGTCCCGGCGGGCGTTCCTGCCCGCTGTGGCCGACCTGGTGCACGGTGAGCAGCTGCTGACCACGGTGCGTTCCGCCGTCGAGAACGGGGGAGTGGTGCTGGTCGCCCACGAGAGCGCCAGCACCCCGATCGACCACACCCAGATCCCCCCGGAGGCGCCCGAGGTGCTCGTGGTGGTCGGCCCGGAGGGTGGCCTGACCGAGGAGGAGGTCCGCGACCTGGTCGAGGCGGGCGCACAGGTGGTGCGGCTCGGGCCGCACGTGCTGCGCACCTCCACCGCCGGACCGGTCGCTCTCACCCTGCTGGCACACACCCTCGGCCGCGGGTGAGGAATGCCCCCTGCCACCGGCCGTCGCGCTGGGTAGGATCGAGACATGTCCCCATCGCCGAACGAGGAGTCACCCCAGGGCCACCGGCCCAGCCCATGACCGAGTCCATCCCCACCGGCGCCGACGACCAGCTGCCCGCTGGTCAGGTGCGCCACCAGATCACCGTCCCCGAGCACGTGCCCATGGTGGCCCTGCTCGGACAGCGCGACGAGGTGCTCACCGCGATCGAGGCGGGCTTCCCGCAGGTGGACGTGCACGTGCGCGGCAACCTGATCACGATGACCGGCAACCCCGGTGACGTGGCACTGGCCGAACGCCTCCTCGACGAGCTCACCCAGATCGCCTCGTCCGACCAGCCGCTGACCGCCGACGCCGTCGAGCGCGCCATCGCGATCCTCACCAGCGCCACCACCGACCGGCCGGCACAGGTGCTGACGATGAACATCCTGTCCAACCGCGGCAAGACCATCCGGCCCAAGACCGTCGGCCAGAAGGACTACGTGGAGGCGATCGACGCCAACACAGTCGTGTTCGGCATCGGCCCGGCCGGCACCGGGAAGACCTACCTGGCGATGGCCAAGGCGGTGCAGGCGCTGCAGGCCAAGCAGGTGAACCGGATCGTGCTCACCCGCCCCGCGGTGGAGGCCGGCGAGCGGCTCGGCTTCCTGCCCGGGTCCCTGAATGACAAGATCGACCCCTACCTGCGACCGTTGTACGACGCGTTGCACGACATGCTCGACCCGGAGTCGATCCCGCGGCTGATGGCCGCCGGCACCATCGAGGTCGCGCCGCTGGCCTATATGCGGGGAAGAACTCTCAATGATGCGTTCATCATCCTCGACGAGGCGCAGAACACCTCGGCCGAGCAGATGAAGATGTTCCTCACCCGGCTCGGGTTCGGCTCCCGGATCGTGGTCACCGGGGACGTCACCCAGGTGGACCTGCCCGGTGGGGCGGTCTCCGGGCTGAAGGTGGTGCAGGAGATCCTCAGCGACATCGAGGACGTCGCGTTCTGTGAGCTGACCAGCGCGGACGTGGTGCGCCACCGGCTGGTGGCCGACATCATCGACGCCTACTCCCACTACGAGACCCGCCACCCGCAGGTCGGCCGGGGGCAGGCCCCCTCCCGCGGCCGCTCGGAGTGGACCCGATGAGCGCGGACAGACCGGAGAACGCGAGGAGCACCCGCCGATGAGCATCGAGGTCACGAACGAGTCCGGCGACCGCCTGGACGAGACGGAGTTCGCGGACCTGTCCCGGCACGTGCTGGACACGATGGGCGTGCACCCGCAGGCCGAGCTGGAGATCCGGTTCGTGGACACTGACGTGATGTCCGAGCTGCACGTGCAGTGGATGGACGAAGAAGGCCCCACCGACGTGCTCTCCTTCCCGATGGACGAGCTGCGCCCGGGCACCGACGACGAGCTCAGCGAGGAGGGCATCCTCGGCTCGATCGTCGTCTGCCCACCGGTGGCCGCCGACCAGGCGCTGGCCGCCGGGCACTCCGCCGAGGAGGAGATGCTGCTGCTGACCACGCACGGCATCTTGCACCTGCTCGGCTACGACCATGCCGAGCCGGAGGAGGAGAAGGAGATGTTCGACCTGCAACGTCGCCTCCTGCTCACCTTCCTGGCCACCCGCTGACCGCCATGCTGCTCGGAACAGCCGGAGACGCCCCGGCGCCGGTGGGTGGTATCGGGTTCATGATCGTGTGCGCCTGCGTGTGCGCACTGCTCGCCGCTGTGCTCGCCGCTGCTGAGGAGGCCGCCGGGCGGATCACCCGGGCCGCCGCCCAGGACTACGCCGCCGGCCGGGCCCGTGGCGCCGCAGTGGTGCAGATCGCCGAGGACCCCGCCCCGGCGGTGCGGGCCGCCTCCTACGCCCGCGTGCTGCTGGAGCTGGTCGGTGCAGTGTGCCTGACCCTGGTGATCGCTGCTGCCTTCCCCCGCTGGTGGCAGGTGCTGCTGGTGGCGCTGGCGGGCCTGACCATCCTGGCCACGGTGGTGGTGGAGCTGCTGCCACGAGTCCTGGGCCGCAGGTCCCCGGTGCAGGTCCTGGGTCTGGTCGGCCCGGCCGTGCTGATGGTGCAGCGGGCGTTGACCCCGATGATCGCCACTGTCCGCCGGCTCGGGCAACGTCGCGGCCGCAGCCCCGCGGAGGAGCTGCAGGAGGAGACGGAGAACCTGCGAGACATGGTCGAACGGGTCAGCGAGAGCGACCAGATCGACGAGGACGAGCGGGAGATGCTGCATTCGGTGTTCGAGCTGGGCACCACCCGGGTGCGGGAGGTGATGGTGCCGCGTACCGACATGGTGACCATCCACGCCGGTGTCTCGGTGCACAAGGCACTGAACCTGTTCGTCCGCTCCGGCTACTCCCGGGTGCCGGTGATCGGCGACTCCGTGGACGACCTGCGCGGTGTGCTCTACCTCAAGGACGCCCTCGCCCGGGCGGTGCGCAGCGGCACAGACCAGGCCGAGACGAGCCTCGTCGAGGAGGTGATGCGCCCACCGTTGTTCGTCCCGGAGACCAAGGTGGTCGACGACCTGCTGGAGGAGATGCGCGAGGGGTCGGTGCACATCGCCGTCGTGGTGGACGAGTACGGCGGGGTGGCCGGTCTGGTCACCGTGGAGGACATCCTCGAAGAGCTGGTCGGTGAGCTGGTCGACGAGCACGACACCGAGGAGGAGGAGGTCGCCGCAGCCGAGGACGGCACCTTCGTGGTGCCGGCCCGGCTGGGGCTGGACGAGCTGGGCGAGCTCTTCGACACCGACATCGACGACGAGGAGGTCACCACCGCCGCCGGTCTGCTCACCAAGGCGCTGGGCCGGGTACCGATCCAAGGGTCGCGTGCCTGCACCCACGGCATCTGCCTGGAGGCGCTGGACTTCCAGGGCCGGCGCCGCCGGCTGCACACGCTGCGGGTCTGGCGGGCCGAGCCGGAGACCGACCATGTCACCAGCGCACCCTCACCCGCTGCAGCGGACGCACGGGAAGGACAGTCACCGTGACCCACGACCACGACCACGACCAGCCGGCCACCACCGCCCCACCGGAGGACTTCCGCGCCGGATTCGTCTGCGTGGTCGGGCGCCCGAACGCCGGCAAGTCGACGCTGACCAACGCGCTGGTCGGCCAGAAGGTGGCGATCACCTCCGGCCGGCCGCAGACCACCCGGCACGCGATCCGTGGCATCGTGCACCGCCCGGACGTCCAGCTGATCCTGGTGGACACCCCCGGGGTGCACCGGCCCCGGACGCTGCTCGGGGAACGGCTGAACGACCTGGTGATCGGCACGCTCACCGAGGTGGACGCGATCGCGTTGTGTCTGCCCGCCGACCAGAAGATCGGCCCCGGGGACCGGTTCGTCGCCGCCACCGTGGCTGAGGCGCGCACCCCCGTGGTGGCCCTGGCCACGAAGGCAGACACTGTGTCCAAGGAACGCCTCGCCGAGCACCTGCTGGCCATCGCCGACCTGGGCGACTGGGCGGACATCGTGCCGGTCTCCGCTGTCTCCGGCTACCAGCTGGAAGAGCTGGTGGCTGTGCTCCGCTCGCACATGCCGCTCTCCCCGCCCCTGTACCCGGACGGGGAGCTCACCGACGAGCCGGAGCACGTGATGGTTGCCGAGCTGGTCCGGGAGGCTGCCCTGGAGGGGGTGCGCGAGGAGCTGCCGCACTCCCTGGCGGTGGTGGTCGAGGAGATCGTCGAACGGGACCGACCCGCCAAGGACGGCCGGCCGATGCTGGACGTGCGGGTGCACCTGTTCGTGGAGCGGGACTCCCAGAAGGGCATCGTCATCGGCGCCAAGGGCGCCCGGCTGCGTGAGGTGGGCACCACCGCCCGGCGCGGGATCGAGGCCCTCCTGGGTGCCGCCGTCTACCTGGACCTGCACGTGAAGGTGGCCAAGGACTGGCAACGCGACCCCAAGCACCTGCAACGACTCGGGTTCTGAGCCGGATAGCCTGACCCGGTGAGATACCGGAAGCTCGCGATGGTCCTGGCCATCGTCATCGGCTTCGGTGTGATCGGGTCGCTGGCGGGGCCGCGGTGGACGCCGCAGCCGATGGAGAGCGCGATCGTGCCCGAGACGCCGGACGTGGCGATCGGGTCCGATGCTGTCACCGACCCGGTGGGCACCTACGAGGTCGCGAGCGAGACGTTCGACGTGGAGCTGGACGGTGCCACTGTCGCCGCCACCCTCACCTACCCGGTGGACGCCCCCGGAGAGCGGCCCGGGATGCTGTTCATGCACGGGGCAGGCACGGCGAGCAACGACAACTTCGCCGACCAGGCCAGCGCCCTGGCCAGTGCCGGGGTGTACGTGCTGGTGCCGGCGAAGCGGATGGACACCTACACCACCACCAGCCGGAGCTATCCGGCGATGGCTGAGGACTACCTGGTCTCCTGGCACGTGCTGCGGGACTGGCCCGGGGTGGACCCCACCCAGGTGGGCATCTACGGGGAGAGCGAGGGCGCCTGGATCGCCCCGATCGCGGCGGTGGAGGAACCTGGCGTGGCGTACCTGGTGCTGGTGTCCGCACCGATCGTGCCACCGCGGGAGCAGTTCGCCTTCGCCACCGACTCCTACCTGCGCAACGTCGGTGTCCCCGAGGCGCTGCTGCGGGCCATCCCGCGCGGGCTGGGCGCAGACGTGCCCGGAGGTGGTTTCGACTACGTGGACTTCGACGTGACGCCCTGGCAGCGTCAGCTCACCCAACCGGTGCTGATGGTCTACGGCACCGACGACGCCGCCATGCCCACCATCCAGGGACCGCTCACCCTCATCGACGACATCCGCCACGCCGGCAACCAGTCCTACACCGTGCGCTACTTCGCCGATGCCAACCACGGCATCCGGGTGGACGGTGAGCTGGCCGACGGGTTCGTCGACGTCCTGGCGCGCTGGACACAGGGACTGCCGGCCACGGCGATGGCAGAACCCAGGATCGCCGGTGCCCAGCCGGAGCAGGCGTTCCGGGCCGCGCCGGTGGACCATCCCCGGTGGTACGCCAACGGCGACATGCTGGTGTTCAGCCTGCTCGGTGCGTGCGCGCTGGTGCTGCTCGGTCCAGCGGTCTGGCTGGGCAGCAGGCTGCTGCGCCGGCCCACCCGGGCGCTGCCGCCGCCGCTGGCCCGGTTCAGCGCCGCGACTGCGATGAGCGCGCTGGCGGTGCTGGTGGTGTTCGCCGCCTACATCGCCTATGTGGCCACCCTGGCGCTGAACTACCGCACCGACGACCTGGTGGTCGACGGCGGGTGGATCGTGCTGCACGCACTCGGCATCCTGGCGGTGGCGGTCGCGGTACGTTCGGTCGCCGCCGGCTGGAACGCCTGGCGCACGCTCGGGCGGCGGGCGATGAGCATCGGTTCGGCGGTCATCTGGGGCAGCGCCCACCTCGGCGCGGCGGCGCTGCTGCTGATCGCCGCGTACTGGGGAGTGTTCCCCACCCTGTTCTAGGCTGGCTCGACGCGGCTGCCGCTAGGATCGGCAGGTCGATGTGCGCCCGGAGGGAAGGAAGGCAACGCGTGCAGGTTGCATGGGGTGCGGCCACCGACGCCGGCGGCCGTCGCCCGGTCAACGAGGACGCGGTGCTCGCTCAGCCACCGGTGTTCCTGGTCGCTGACGGCATGGGGGGCCATGTGCACGGGGCGATGGCCTCCAGCATCGTGGTGCGCACGTTTGCGGAGTTCTCCGACGCCTGGCACCCGGACGTGGAGGTCCGCGGTGAGCACGTGCTGGCAGCGATCCACAGTGCGCAGGCGCGGATCCGCGCCGAGCTCGAGCAGCTCGGTGGCGGGGGCATCACCGCCGGCAGCACGGTGGCCGGTGCGGTGCTCACCGCGCACGAAGAGAAGACCTACTGGCTGGTGTTCAACGTGGGGGACTCCCGGGTGTACCGGTTCTCCGGCGGCGAGCTGACCCAGGTGAGCGTGGACCACTCGGTGGTGCAGGAGATGCTCGAGGCCGGGGCGCTGCGACCGGAGCAGGCGCGGGACTCCCGGCACCGGCACGTGATCACCCGGGCGGTGGACTCCGGACCGGACACCATCGCCGACTTCTGGCTGCTGTCCGCCGGCAGCCAGGACCGTCTGCTGATGTGCAGCGACGGTCTGCTGGACGAGCTCAGCGAGGAGCAGGTCGCGAGCGTGCTGGCTGAGCAGGAGCTGGCGTCTGCAGCGGCCGAGGTCCTGCTGCAGGACGCGATCAGCGGCGGAGCGCGCGACAATGTCTCAGTAGTGGTGGTGGACCTGGCCGGTGATGCGGACCTGGCGCACACCGCCCCGAGGATGGAACCTGGTGGTCAGGACACCTCGTCAGTGGGCACGACCGTGCCCCGCGAGCAGATTCGGTCCACGGAGGGATGACGATGGCAGGGAGTACGGCGGCCCGGTACGTCCGGGGCGGATGGACAGCGTTGGTGACCGGGCAGGGCACGGCACTGCTGCACCCCTCGATCGGTGCGGACCAGGTCCGCGGGGTGTGGTCGGCACTGAGCGAGGGCACGGGGGTGAGCGGCTGCCTGGAGGTGCTCGCGGCCGACGGGTTTGCCGGTCTGCCCTCGTTCGCGCTGGTGCAGCACGGGGAGGGCGAGCTGCGGGTGCTGGTCCGTGGGGAGGTGCAGGTCGCGGCGGGGGAGCAGGTGGTCGGCGCCGCCGGGATCGCCACCTGGCGGGAGGCTCTCGTGCCTGCCGAGACCTACCGGATCCTCGTTGCTGACGACGGCGCAGCCGGGCCGGGGTGGCCGATCTCGGCTGGTGTGGTGCTCGCCTCCGAGATCGAGTGGTTGGGTTCCGGTCGGGACGTCACCGGGGCGGCCGAGGTCGGGCTGGAGGCGGCTGATGCCGCCGAGCGCGAGGTGCTCCAGGAGGGGGACCCGGACGAGCCGGCGACCGCGTCGGAGGCGGACGTGCCGGTGCCGGCTCCGGTCCCGCACGGCGAGGGTGACGGTGCAGCAGGTCCTGCAGCAGAAGACGAGCGGACCCCAGATGAGGACGCCGACCAGACCGAGGTGAGTGACGCCGTCGAGGTGAGTGACGCCGTCGAGCCTGGCGACGAGGCTGAGATCGAGGCGGTGGCCGAGGATGCGGTGCAGGCGGCCGAGGGGGCCGAGGTGGATGAGGCGGATGCGGCTGCAGAGCAGGTCTCGGAGGAGACCCAGGTGGGGCACCTGCCCGACCAGCCGCAGGAGGCTGCAGCACCGTCCCTGAACGCCGAGGGCAACGAGATCATCGACTCCCTGCCCTGGGCGGTCAGCACGGCCGAGCGGGAGCAGGCCGGCCAGGCTCCGGCCCCGGCACAGTCCGAGGGACAGTCGGCAGCAGCACCCGACCCGGCGGGACCAGGTGCTCCGGACCCGTCCGCCTCGGAGCCACTGCCCGCGCCCGCGGACGACCTGCCCGAGCACACAGTGCTCTCCCCGCACGGTCCGAACGCCGCTGCCCAGGCGGCAACCCCCGGTACCGCCACCCCCGTGCCACCGTGGCAGCCGCCGGTGGACAAGCCCCAAGCCGACGGACCGGTACCGTCCTACGGCCAGGGTGATGTGGACATCGACGGCGACCACGACGGGCACACCGTCATGGTCTCCGAGCTGCCCAAGGACCGGGACATGACGATCGTGCCCGGGCTGGGCGACACCGACCTGTACGACGAACCCGGTCAGCCGCACGCCGGTGCGCCCGCGCTCAGCCTGAGCGTCTCCACCGGGGCGGAGGTGCCGCTGGACCGACCGGTGCTGATCGGGCGCGCCCCGGAGTCGGCCCGGTTCAGCGCCGGGGTGCAGCCCCGGTTGGTCACGGTGCCCAGCCCGCAGCAGGACATCTCCCGGACGCACGTGGAGGTTCGTGCGGAAGGAGGCAGCGCCGTCGTGACCGACCTGAACTCCACCAATGGCACTGTGCTGGTGCAGCCGGGGGCCGCGACCCGCCGGCTGCACGCCGGTGAAGGAGCCTCGGTGCCGGCCGGGACGCTCATCGACCTCGGGGACGGGGTGACGGTGAGCGTGCACCCGACCGACCAGGCCGCCAGGTGACCCGGCGACCGCCGTCGCGGCCGCCGGAGATCCCGGGGTTCGGCTACGAGCGGCTGCTCGGCAGCGGCGGCTTCGCTGACGTGTTCCTCTACCAGCAGGAGCTGCCACGGCGCAGGGTGGCGGTCAAGGCGCTGCTCGCCGACGCCATCACCCCCGCCGGGCTGGCCCAGTTCGTGGACGAGGCCAACCTGATGGCCCAGCTGTCCACGCACCCCTCGATCGTCACCATCTACCAGGCGGCCACCACTGCCGACGGGCGCCCGTACCTGGTGATGGAATACTGCCCCCGACCGAACCTGTCCGTGCGGTACCGCAACGAACGCATCGGGGTGGCCGAGTCGCTGCGGATCGCGGTCCGGCTGGCTGGTGCGGTGGAGACCGCGCACCGGGCCGGCATCCTGCACCGGGACATCAAGCCCGCCAACGTGCTGACCACCGACTACGGCTGGCCGGCGCTGACCGACTTCGGCATCTCGGTGGCCACTGCCGCTGCCGACGACACCGACCAGGCCGGCATGTCCATCCCCTGGGCCGCACCGGAGTTCTTCTCCGACGACACACCGCGTGGTGCCGGCGGCGACGTGTACGCCCTCACCGCCACCATCTACACGCTGCTGGCCGGCCGGTCCCCGTTCGAGCAGGGCCGCGGCTCGAACTCGGCGTTGGACCTGATCACCCGCATCGAGCGGGACCCGGTGCCACCGACCGGACGGGACGACGTACCACCCTCGCTGGAGGAGCTGTTCCGCCGGGGCATGGCCAAACGCCCGGAGGCGCGGTTCTCCTCAGCGGCAGCCTTCGCCCGCGCCGTGCAGCGGGTGGAGCAGGAGCTGCACCTGACCCCGACCGCGCTGGACGTGCCGGACACCTCCTGGGTGGAGACCGATGAGGACGCCGAGGACCAGCGCACCCGGGTGCGCTCGATCAGCACGGTGCAGGTCAACCGGGACCCCGGTGCCACCCGGCACCGGCCTGCGATCATCGACCCGGCGGCCCGTGCGCACCCGGCCCCGGCGGCCGAGCAGGGCGTGCGCGAGGGGCGTGACGCGGCGGCCGGGCAGGGAGCGGAAGAGGCCGGGGCAGGCGCACCGGTGCAGGAACGGTCCGTACGCCGCCGCAACGCCTGGATCGCCCTCGGTGCGGCACTGGTGGTGGTGGCGGCGGTGACGGCGATGGCGATCGGCGCGCTGAACCAGCCCGATGGGATCGAGGAGCCGACCACGTCCGAGTCCGTGGCCACAGCGGACGAGCCGACCGCGCAGCCCACCCCGCCGCCGCCGGTGGCGGACCTCAGCCTGGACCGCACCGGTGACGACGTGGACGTCACCTGGACGGCACCGAAGTACGACGGGGAACTAGAGTTCGTCATAGTCGTCACCTCCGGTGGGGACAGCTGGGACCTCAGCACCGGTGCACGGACGTCGGGCACGATCGAGGACCGGGCCGGTGAGGTCTGTGTCACCGTGAAGAGCATCGATGCCACAACCAGGAAGGTGTCCAGCGATAATGGCAATCCGACGGCATGTGCGTGACGGGGAGGGGCGAGGCGATCGATGAGCATCCAGGTGGAGTTCTGCGGTGAATGGTTCGACGTCAGCGATGAGGAGACGTTCCTCATCGGCAGGGAAGGGGACCTGGAGATCGATGACAACCCCTACCTGCACCGCCGGTTCCTGACCATCACCTACCACGACGACCTGTGGTGGTTGGAGAACGTGGGCAGTCGGCTCTCGGCCACAGTGGCCGACTCCGACGGGAACATGCAGGCCTGGCTCGCCCCGGGAGCTCGGCTGCCGCTGGTGTTCGCGCACACCTCGGTGCTGTTCACCGCCGGACCGACCACCTACGAGATCGGCATCGTGGGTGACTCGCCGCACTTCGAGCCGTCCGCACCCGAGCGCACCCAGGTGGGTGAGACCACGATCGGCCCGGTCACCCTCACCGAGACGCAGAAGCTGCTGATCATCGCCCTGGCCGAACCGGTGCTCCGCGGCCGCGGCTCGACCGCCTCCATCCCCACCTCCGCCCAGGCCGCCGCCCGGCTCGGGTGGGCGATCACCCGGTTCAACCGCAAGCTGGACAACGTCTGCGACAAGCTGTCCCGGTTCGGTGTGCGCGGGCTGCGCGGCGGCCCTCGCCAGCTCGCAGTGAACCGCCGCGCCCGCCTGGTCGAGCACGCCGTGGCCTCCCGGCTGGTGGTTCCTGCCGACCTGGAGCTGCTCGAGGAGAACGCACGCGCGGTCGCCGAGGCCGCCGAGTCCTGACAGCTGCCCCGGCGCCCCGGCAGATGTGATGGGGACCTCTTCCCGTTGGCTTCCTCAGGTCGTCACCGTAGACTGCCCGGCGGACCGCAGGTGGATCGGACAGGGGCATGGTGAGGATTCGAACTCTGCTGCGCCGACACAAGCGTGGCGTCGCCAGCGCGACGATCATGTCCTTGGTGCTCGGCACCGTCGTCGCGCTCAGCCTCAACTACGAGGGTGTGGCCACAGCGGACGTCGACCTGAACGACGGTGGGGTCTGGGTCTCGAACAACTCCTCGATCATGGTCGGCCGGCTGAACTACCCGATCGGTGAGATCGACGCCACGCTGGCCGCACAGAGCCAGGACGTGGACCTGCTGCAGCGTCAGGACGTCGTGTTCGTCCGCGACCGGGCGGCCAACGGCATCCAACGACTCGACCCGGCCTCGGTGGCCGTGCAGGGCATGGTCCCGCTGCCGGGCCAGTCCGACGTGCAGCTCGGCCAGGACACCCTGGGGGTGCTCGTCGGCGAGACGGGCGAGTGGCGGGTGCTCGGCCTGAACGATCTCGACGTGCTCAAGGAGTCCAGCGAGGATCCGCAGGCCGTGCTCGGTGAGGGCGCCGCGCAGGCGATCGCCGACGACGGCACCGCCTACGGGCTGAACACTCAGGACGGTCAGCTGCTCACCTTCCCACCCGGGCAGCGCACCGAGCCCGAGGTGACCGAGCTGGACCCCGGCCTGCTGACCGACGACACCCAGCTGACCGCCGTCGGCCATGAGGTGGTGGCGCTCAGCTACGACGAGGAAGACGACAGCCTCGCCCTGCTCCGGCCGGAGGAGGAACCGGTCGATCTGAGCGACCTGGACATCGACCGCGCCAGTGCACGGCTGCAACCGTCCTCCGCGGACGGTGACGTGGTGGCACTGGCCACCTCTGATGCCCTGGTGCAGGTGCCGTTGGACGGTGGTGAGGCCCGGGTCGAGCAGCCCAGCTCACCCGGGGAGCCGGCCCAACCGGTGCAGGTGGCAGGCTGCGTGCACAGTGCCTGGACCTCCGAGAGCTCGGAGTACCTCCGGGTCTGCGGCGACTCCGAGGCTGTGCCGCTGCCGGTGCCCGAGGGTGCCAGCGGTGAGCTGAAGTTCCGCACGAACCGCAACTACGTGGTGCTCAACGAGCTGTCCACCGGCAACTCCTGGATGATCGAGGACGCGCTGATCCTGGTGGACAACTGGGACGACCTCACCCCGCCGACCGAGGAGGAGGAAGAGGAGGAAGAGGACTCCGAGGACCTGGAGGAGCGCGAGCTGGAGCTGGACCGGGAGGCGGAGAACCGCGACCCGGTCGCCGAACCTGACTCCTTCGGCGTGCGGGCCGGGCGCACAGTGCTGCTCCCAGTGCTGGACAACGACTCCGACGCCGATGGCGACCTGCTCACTGTGGGCGCCTTCGAGGACGTCCCGGAGTCGTTCGGCTCCGTGGAACCGATCCTGGGTGGCAGGGCGTTGCAGATCCAGGTGGCCCCCGGGGCCAGCGGCACGACGAGCTTCCAGTACACCGCAGACGACGGCCGGGGCGGCACCGACGACGCGACGGTGGACCTGACTGTGCGCGGGGCGGCCGAGAACAGCCCGCCCGAGCAGCAGCGCGACATCGAGGCGACGATCACCAGCGGAGCCAGCACCGAGGTGAACCTGCTCGATGACATGCAAGATCCTGACGGTGACCCGATGTACGTCGTCGACACCGTCGATGCCGGCGGTCTGAACGTGGTCGCCAACCCGAACGGGATGATCAACATCACCGATCCGGGGGTGCAACCGGGCATGCACCAGGTCCGCATCGAGGTCAGCGACGGGCAGGACAGCGCCGAGGCAGTCATCGACGTGGAGGTGCTGCCCCAGTCCGCACAGCCGCCCACCGCCGTCTTCGACTTCGAGACCGCGTTCGTGGGGCAGGCGATCACGATCGACCCGATCGCCAACGATGTGGACCCGAACGGCGAACCTCTCCGGCTGGCCAACATCAGTGGGGCTGAAGGCGCCAGCATCTCGCAGAACAGTGACAGCACCACCTTCCAGTTCCAGGCAGAGTCGGCCGGTGACTACTACGTGACCTACGTGGTCGCCGACGACGACGGGTTGTCGGCGACCGGTCTGGTCCGAGTGAACGTGCGGGCGGCCGAGGACGACAAGCCGATCGCCGTGGCCGACACTGCGTTGCTGCCGCCGGCCGGCACAGTGCTGGTGGACGTGCTGGAGAACGACTTCGACCCGGCCGGCGGTGTGCTGGCGGTGCAGCAGATCGACGTTCCGCAGGGCCAGGGGCTGCAGGTGGCGATCCTGGACCACCGCATCCTGCGGATCAGCTCGGAACGTGCCCTGCCCGGACCGGTGACGATCACCTACACCGTCTCCAACGGAACCTCCAGCGCCGAGGGCGAGGTGCTGGTGCTGCCGATGGACGACGAGGCCCAGACCCAGGGGCCGGTCGCCGTGGCTGACACGGTGCGAGTGCGTGCCGGGGACCATGTGACCATCCCCGTGCTGGCGAACGACTCGCACCCGAACGGGTTGCCGTTCACCCTGGACGATGAGCTCGTGGAGGAGCCGGAGGAAGGCCTCATCTTCACCGCTGGGGACATGGTGCGGTTCCAGGCGCCCGACGAGGCGAGCACTGTGCACGCCGTCTACTCGATCACTGACGACAACGGCCGCACCGACTCGGCACGCATCACCATCAACGTGCAAGCCCGGGCGGACGACGCCAACACGCCGCCGGAGCCGCGAGACGAGCAGACCCGCGCCTTCGCGGGGGAACGTATCCGGATCCCGATCCAGACCTACGGCATCGACCCGGACGGAGACTCCGTGCAGCTCCTCGGCACCGAGTCCGCGCCCTCTCTCGGGCGGATCGTGGAGGTGGGACCCAGCTACATCGACTACCAGGCCTACACCGACTCCGCAGGTGCGGACGAGTTCACCTACGCAGTGCGGGACCGGCTCGGGGCGATGGCGACAGCCTCGGTCACCGTCGGGGTGATCCCGCCGCCGGCAACCAACCGGGACCCGGTGACCGTCAACGACCAGCTCAGCGTGCGGCCGGGCCGGGACGTGACCGTGGACGTGCTGGAGAACGACACCGACCCGGATGGCGACCAGCTCGCGCTGGACGATCCACCCTTCGGTGAGACCGACGGTATCGAGGCTGGTGTCCAGGACGGGAACGTCGCCTTCACCGCACCGGAGGAGGCCGGCACCTACCTGGTGGAGTACAACGTCACCGACCTGCACGGTGGCACTGCGCAGGGCCTGCTCACCGTGGATGTCGATCCGGACGCCACGCCGCAGGCACCGGTCGCCGTCGATGACGTCGTGCCGCCGAACGAGATCGTGGACCGCACCGAGGTGCGCGTCGAGGTGCTCGCCAACGACTACGACCCGGACGGCAGCCGCGAAGCGCTCGAGGTCTCTGTCCCCGGCGACCAGGACGGGGTGCGGGCCGTGGACAACCAGGTGGAGGTCCAGCTGACCGACAACCGCCAGGTGGTCACCTACAAGATCACTGACGAGGACGGCCTGTCCTCGTACGCTTTCATCGACGTGCCCGGCCTGACCGACACCGGGCCGGTGCTGCGCCCGGACCTGGAGCCGATCCAGGTCGAGGCCGGGGTGAGCGAGACGATCGAGCTGAACGACTACGTCATCTCCCTCAGCGGGGACCCGGTGCAGCTGGCGGACACCACCTCGGTACGGGCGAGCAACTCCGACGGTTCGAACCCGGTGGTGGACACCGACACCCTGCAGTTCACCTCTGACCCCGACTATGTGGGCCCGGCGACCGTCACGTTCGAGGTCACTGATGCCGAGGACATCAACTCTGATGACATCCTCACCTCGGTGCTCACCCTGGACATCGAGGTCTACTCCGAGGAGAACAAGCCGCCGCGGATGCGGAACGGCTCGCTGTCGGCTGAGGTCGGCGGGGACGCGGTCACTCTGGACCTGGCCCGTCTGGCCGAGGACCCGGACGGTCAGTCCACCGACCTGGAGTACGCGATCGCCGAGCAGGCCCCCGGGTTCACCGCATCTCTGGACGGCTACATCCTGACCGTGCAGGCGGACAACGACACCGCCACCGGCAGTGTGGAGGACCTGCCCATCACGGTGACCGACGGCGAGTCCGACCCGGTCAGCGCGGTGGTGGAGCTGACCGCCACTTCCAGCAACCGGCCGCTGATCAGCACGAACCCGGACGACGCCGGTGAGCTGCACCAGGGCCGCAGCACCACTGTGGACGTGCTGGAGAACGACTCCAACCCGTTCCCTGGTGAGCCGCGGGAGATCACCGACGTGCAGGTCGATGCGGAACAAGGCACTGCCTCGATCGACGGTGACTCGGTCACGTTGACCCCAGCCAGCGACTATGTCGGCCGGATGAACGTGGTGTACACGGTCGTCGACGTCACCGGGGACCCTGAACGCGAGGTGCAGGGCCAGGTGACTGCCGCCGTGCTCGGGGCTCCGGAGGCGCCGACCATCCCACTGGTGGAGCAGGTCGGCAACGGCCAGGTGGCGCTGAGCTGGACGGCACCGGAGGACAACGGTTCGCCGATCACCGGGTACACCGTCAACTACAACGGTGGCAGCCAGCAGTGTCCGTCGACCACCTGCACGATCAGCGGACTGTCGAACGGCACCACCTACACCTTCACAGCCGTGGCGCAGAACGAGGTCGGCGACTCCGAGGAGAGCCCGGCCTCGGCGGAGGCGACTCCGGACGTGCGGCCGGAGGCACCCGGGGCACCGACAGTCGAGTTCGGCGACGGTGAGCTCACCCTGGACTGGAACACCCCGGAGAACGAGGGCACGCCGATCACCTCCTACGACGTGCAGATCAACCCTGCCAGCGGCCGCAGCCAGCAGTCGGTGAACGGCACACAGATGACCTGGACCGGGCTGACGAACGGGCAGAACTACACCTTCCGGGTGCGCGCGATCAACGACGCACCGGACCCGGGGCAGTGGAGCGAGTGGTCCGCCGCCGAGCACCCGTCCGGTCCGCCGGCCCAGCCGGCAGCACCACAGACCACCCGCATCGACGACGCGGACGGTGGTCGCCTGATGGTCGAGTGGCGTGCCCCGGACAACAACGGTGATCCGATCTCCTCCTACGAGCTGCGGATGTACCAGGACGGCGACCGGGTGCAGACCTTCACCCCCGGGGGCGGGCAGACCTCCCGGGAGGTGCAGGTGGAGAACGCGCACGACTACCAGTTCAGCCTGGTGGCGATCAACCGATCCGGTGACTCGGAGATGTCTGCGCGGTCCGAGGAGGTGCGCTCCTTCGGCAAACCCGGTCGGGTGGGGAACGTCTCGGCGGAGCCGACAGGCGTGGACAACACGGCCGAGGTGAGCCACAACGAGCCGTCGAACAACGGCCAGGCGATCTCCCGGTACGAGTACCGGCTGAACGGTGGCAGCGTGCAGAACCTGCCCTCCGGCGGCAAGATCACCGTGCCCAACGACGGGACTTCCTACCGGGTGCAGGTGCGCGCCTGCAACACCTACTGCGGCGCCTGGAGTGCACAGTCGTCTGCGTTCAGCACCTACGGGCCGCCGGGCACCTCGACCGTGGACATCACGTCCTCCGCTGATGGTCAGCGGGTGAACTTCTCCTGGGACATCGGGTCCAGCGACAACGGCGCGGCCCTGAACGCGAGCCGCTACCGCATCGACGGCGGCAGCTGGCAGAACGTCTCCGGCCGGTCCGGCAGCGCCAACGTGAGTGGTGACTGGGAGGAGAACCACACCATCGACGTCCAGGTGCGCAACGAGCA